>RRYU01000487.1_pt1 | contig 47882 bp, 48 predicted proteins | sample 2162651 | NCBI WGS metagenome assembly RRYU01 (sample SAMN10267283, study PRJNA491782) | microbial mat metagenome | isolation source: biomat in the production well | place: Japan: Minami-Kanto gas field, natural gas well KTG3 | collected 2017-06
GCCCGGCAGTTCGAGTTTCAGTATCAAGTGAAATAGTTTTTGTCAGAGATTGACTTTCTTTCGAGGCTATTCGGGTTTTTCTGCTGTTGGCATAATCCTCTTGGAGCGTTATATATAGCTCAGCACATGAGAAGGAGAGGATTATGCCCAACAGTTTAACGGAACGTTTGGATGAACTGGAAATTCGTGCCAGTTATCAGGATCGCCTGCTGGAAGAACTCAATGCGGTTGTCACCGATTGCAATCTGCGCATCGATCAGTTGACCCGCCAGAATCGCCAACTGCAGGATATGGTGAAAAATCTTGGCGGATCGCTGGATGAGTCCCCCGATGAATGACTGTGGAGCGGATTGATGGCGGTGGAGTTATGGCAGCAGCGCCTGAGACAAAGCATAACGACGGTCGATGAGCTGGTGCAGCGGTTCGGGATCGATCCGGAACCACTGCGTGAAGTGACAGCACGCTATCCCCTCAAAATTACCCCCGGGTATTTTGACCTGATTGGTGAGATTGGCGATCCGATCTGGCGCCAGTGTATACCTGATGTACGTGAATTGGAGACTGGCGGCTACGCTGACCCGTTGGCGGAAGCGCATTATGCGCCGGTACCGGCCATCATCCACCGCTATCCCGACCGGGTGATTCTGCTGGCGTCCAACAATTGCGCCGGGTACTGCCGCTTTTGTACCCGTAAACGCAAGGTCGGCAGCAGTGACCACGCCGTCAGTTTTCGTGAGCAGCGTGAGGGGATCGACTATATTGCCGGGGACTCAGGCATTCGCGATGTGATCCTCTCAGGCGGGGATCCGCTGATTCTACCTGACACCGTCCTTGAGGATCTCCTCGCCCGGATTCACGCCATTCCCCATGTTGAGATCATCCGTATCGGCAGCCGCGTTCCGGTGACCCTGCCGGAGCGTATTACCACGTCACTGTGTCACATCCTCAGGAAATGTGCTCCGCTTTATCTCAATACCCATTTTAATCACCCGCTTGAACTGACGCCGGATTCTGTCGCCGCCTGCGCTTTACTTGCGGACCAGGGTATCGTCCTTGGTAATCAGACGGTACTGCTGCGCGGGGTTAATGACGATGTCGCTACCATGACCGAGCTGCTGCGCGGATTGCTCAAAATTCGCGTGCGCCCCTACTATCTGCATCAGATGGATCTGGTCGAGGGCACAGCTCATTTCCGTACCCCGCTGCAGACCGGTCTGGATATCATCCGCAGTTTGCGTGGCCCGGTGTCGGGCATGGCATGCCCCCATTTCGTTGTCGATCTGCCCGGCGGCAAAGGGAAGGCCCCGCTGCTGCCCGATGGGATAAGCTATCGTGACGGCAAAACGCTCATTATCACCTCGAACGGGAAACAGGTGGAATATCCAGATGTCACTGCTGGCTGATTTTAGTGTGGTTACAGCTTGAAGACCTTATTCCGGGGCAAAATAGAGTAAAATCCAGTCCGTTGTGGCGTTAAAAGGCTGTTCTTTGGAGTAAAGCAACAGTTTCCCTTGAGGTGATACGCCACCGATCAACAACCAGTCCGTGCCAAGCTCACCAAGACGACCTTTAAGGCGTTCGATATCAAAACCCTTACTCAGGCGGGTTGTTTGTATGGTCCAGCCGTCATTCAGGCGTTGCTGCAGGGCGTGAAAATCTGTCGGGGGCTCAAAAGCGAAATAGCCCCGTTGCTGCAGGGTCAGACGTTTCTGCTCCTGGGCGGCCTCTTGAGGTGGGACAAGTTGAAAGGTGCGATGATGGCCGAATTCATGTCCCTCGGCTTTGCAGACCAGGGCGTTGTAATAATGATTGTCGGTAGCACATAACAAAAAGCTCAGATGTTCATCTTCCAGCTTGTGCTCGGCATGCTCAGAGAGGATCTCCCCGTAATAGACCTTGATCCCGTCCATACGAAAAGGTTTGAGGCGCTGGTATGAGCCATCGGTCACTACCACGTCGATCTTCAGTTGCTTCAATGCCTGTGCCAAAGCCAGTGTCCAGGACGAGGCACCGACAATCAGCAGGCCGTTTTGTTCATCAGCAGCCAGTTCCATTTTTCGAGCCAGTGGCCCCAGTGTAAGCCCATGGGCCAGAACCGTCACAATAATGACCAGAAAGACGATGGGCAAAAGCGCTGCGGCATCTGGATAGCCGGCAGCGACCAGCGCCGGACCGAAAATGCCCGCCGTGGCCGCTGCGACGATGCCGCGTGGGGCGATCCAACCCAGCAGGATTTTATCCTTACCCCGTATCGGAGCCCCCAGGGTAGCCAGGGCAATGGTCAGCGGGCGCACCAGCAGTAGTACCGCGATAACGAAAGCTGCTATCCGCCAGTTCAGCAATTCCAGTTGGCTGACCTTGAGTTGAGAGGGAATGATAATGAACAGTACCGCTAACAACAGGATGGTAAGATTTTCCTTGAAATTGCGCAGGGACTCACGTTCGACCAGCTTCATGTTGCCGATGACCAGCCCCATCACGGTGACGGCCAGCAAGCCAGCCTCATGCTGGATCTGGTTGCTGACCCAATAGGCCGCCAGAACATGGACCATCAGGGCCGGGGGTTTCAAATGAGCAGGCACCGATCCACGCTGGTAGAGCCAGCCGGTAATCCAGCCACCCAGGCCGCCGAATATCACGGCTGCCAGGATTGCCAGTCCCAGACCGGAGGCGGTTTGTTGCCAGCTGCTACCGTCGGCGTAAGTGAAATACTGAAAAGTCAATACTGCCAGTAAAACCCCGGTCGGGTCGTTGACAATCCCTTCCCACTTGAGCAGCGCTGCCGACTCCTTGTTGAGGCGTGCCTGGCGTAGCAGGGGCAGAATGACCGTCGGTCCGGTGACCACCAGAATAGCACCAAGGACCCAGGCAGTCGGCCAGCTCAGACCGGCAATATAGTGTGCCGCCAATGCTCCAAAAACCCACGCCAGGGGTGGTCCGAGAATGGTCAGGCGGCCGACGCCATGACCAACCCGGCGAAATTCGCCAAGCTTTAGGTCCATGCCCCCTTCAAACAGGATAATGGCAACACCCAGGCCGATAAGTTCCGTCAATTCTGTCTGTGATATTCCCCCCAGCTCGATAATGCCGCTCACCGGTCCGAGCAACAGCCCCGACGTAATCAAAACGACAATCGCCGGCAGATGAATCCGCCAGGCCAGCCATTGGCTGGCCAGACCGGCACTCAAAATAATCAACACAAGGGTAGCAATATGCATGGTGGCTCCATGATTCCAAAAAATTTCTGCAACAGCAACAATAAGAGCATATACTTAAAGTGGTAAGATAAGTGGCGATATTTTTTTACTCGTTCACTTCTGTATGCTAAACGCTAAGATGTTAACCTGAACTCTAAACCAAGGAGAACAACCAATGAGCATGAAAGAAGCTTACGAAAAAAAATTACAGGCCAAGCTGGATGAATGGAACGCAGACATCGATAAGCTCAAAGCCAGGGCAGACTCAGCCGAGGCCGATATTCAGCTGGAGTATTACAAGAAAATTGAAGAGCTGAGGTCGCAGCAGGATGCCGTTCGAAAAAAACTTGAAGAGCTGAAAGACTCCAGTGATGATGCCTGGGAAGATCTCAAAGCTGGTATCGATAGCGCCTGGGACTCCCTTAGCGGTTCCATCAAGTCTGCTTTTTCGCGTTTTAAATAATGTTCCTGCTGGTCGCCAATTATTGATGTGGAGTTCATGTTATGCGGTTATTCACCTGCCGTCACTGCGATCATCGGTTGTACTTTGAGAATGTTGTATGCGAGCGTTGCGATGCGACCCTCGGTTTTCTGCCTGACCAGCTGCATCTGGTTTCTCTGGAAGCCGATGAAAAAGAAAGATGGCTGCCCCAAGGAGAAGACACTCTATATCGTAAGTGCGCTAATTATGAACAGCATGCCGTGTGTAACTGGATGGTGCCGGTTGCCGACACTCACGATTTTTGCGCCGCCTGCCGGCTCAACCAGACCATTCCCGATTTGAGCGTCGAGGGGAATGTCGATTTGTGGCGAACCCTTGAGACAGAAAAGCGCCGTCTGGTCTATTCGCTGCTGCGGTCGGGGCTGCCGGTTTGCTCTCACGAAACTGAACAGAATGCGTTAGCCTTTGATTTTCTTGCCGATAGCGATCCTTCTTTCAATGAGCGCGGAAAAGTGCTTACCGGTCATAATCAAGGCTTGATCACCATCAATATCAAAGAAGCCGACCCCGCCGAGCGCGAGCGTATGCGTGGGGAAATGGCTGAACCTTACCGGACCCTGCTCGGACACTTTCGTCATGAGGCGGGTCATTATTACTGGGACCGTCTGATTCGGGATACTCCCTATCTCGACGAATGTCGCAACCTTTTTGGTGACGATACCCTGGATTATGGGGCTGCACTTGAGCAGCACTACCAGCAGGGGGCGCCCGCGAACTGGCAGGAGAATTACATCAGCAGCTATGCCACCATGCATCCGTGGGAAGACTGGGCTGAAACCTGGGCCCACTACCTGCACATGGTCGACACCCTGGAAACCGCCTGGCAGTTCGGTATTGGTATCCGCCCTAAAGCCGGTGATGACGCTACGCAACCGGTGCGGCATGATTTTGATCCTTACCGTGCACAAAATATCGATACATTAATTAAACACTGGTTGCCCCTCACCTTTGCCCTTAATAGCCTGAATCGCAGCATGGGGCACGAGCACGCCTATCCCTTTGTCATTTCACCGCGCGTCACCGAAAAATTGGGTTTCGTGCATCGGGTCGTGCACGATTCCATAGCTGACAATTAACACGTGAATGAAAGGAGCAAAACGATGGCAAGTGAAGGTTATCATGAGCCGGTTGCAGAACTGGGTGACGAGACCCGCGATATGCATCGGGCGATTGTCTCGTTGATGGAGGAGTTGGAAGCCGTCGACTGGTATAACCAGCGGGTCGATGTATGCAAGGACCAGACGCTCAAAAAAATTCTTCAGCACAATGCCGATGAAGAAAAAGAACATGCTGCCATGCTGCTGGAGTGGATCCGCAGGCGTGACAAGACTTTCGACAAAGAGCTGCGGGACTGGTTGTTTACCGACAAGAAGCTTGATCATTGAACAAAGAGGCAAGTATGAAAATTCAAGTTGATGTTGTCATCATTGGTGCCGGTTCCGCCGGACTGGCGGCGGTACGTCAGGTTAAAAAGAAAACCGAGAGCTTTGTCCTGATTAATAGCGGACCCTATGGCACTACCTGTGCCCGGGTTGGCTGCATGCCGTCCAAGGCTCTGATCGAGGCGACCAACGCCTACCATGCTCGGCACAAAGCCGAAGATTTCGGTATTCGTGGCAGCGCTGGTTTGTCCATTGATGTGCCGGCCGTACTGCAAAGGGTAAGAACTTTGCGTGACCGGTTCGTCTCGGGAGTGCTTAAATCTATCGAAGCTCTTGGCGAGCGCAATATCGCCGGGCAAGCCAGGTTTGTTGGACCAAATACGGTTAAGGTTGGTAATCAACAATTTGAAGCCGGGAGCATTATTATTGCCACCGGTTCCCATCCCATTGTTCCTGCCCCCTGGCGTGAGCTTGGTGATCGCCTCCTGACCACCGATACATTTTTTGAACTGAAAACCTTGCCGCCACGGATGGCTGTGATTGGTCTGGGGGCTATCGGGGTAGAAATGGCCCAGGCACTTTCACGGCTGGGCGTAGAAGTACACGCCTTCAGCGATAGTGATCGGCTGGCAGGCGTTTCCGATCCCAAAGTCGCTGCCTGTCTGCAGAAAAGCTTAAGTTCAGAGATGGGCCTTTATCTTGGACATGAGGTTGATCTCAGTGCAACGAGCGATGGTGTTCGAGTCCAGGCCGGATCCGTTGACCGGGAGGTGGATCAGGTGCTCGTGGCGATCGGGCGCAAGCCGAACCTTGATGAACTGGGGTTAGCGGAGTTGGGTATCAAGCTCGATGAGCGCGGTATGCCGCCGTTCGATCCCAAAACCATGCAAATCGGCGATCGGGCGATATTTATTGCCGGTGATGTGAATGGAGATCTGGGTTTACTGCATGAAGCTGCAGATGAAGGCTTCATCGCCGGGGTTAATGCTGTCAGTGATGAGCTGACCTGCTATGAACGCCGGACCCCGTTGTCTATCGTGTTCTCCGACCCCGGTATTGCTGCGGTTGGCCAGCGTTTCAGCAACCTTGATCAGGAGCAATGTCTGATCGGCAGTGTCAATTTCGCCAGACAAGGGCGCGCCCTGACCGCACAGAAGAATAGGGGTGTGCTGCGCATTTACGCCTCCCGCGATGACGCCCGCCTGGTTGGTGCTGAGATGTGCGCCCCCGCTGCCGAACATATGGCTCATCTGCTTGCTCTGGCCATTCAGCGCGGACTGACCGTCCATGATCTGCTGGCCATGCCCTTCTACCATCCGGTTCTGGAGGAGGGGTTGCGTACTGCCTTGCGTGAGATATCCAAGCAATCGCAGCGTGCCCGTCCTGACCTCAGCGCGTGCGACAGTTTCCAGATCGAGGCGCTGGATTGACATTTTCCCAGAACCAGTAGAAGGCGAAGATCAACCCCGGGGTTTTTGCCTTACTTTCATCGTAGATAAAAGTTCGGGCATCCTTGCAGGGAATGTACTCCAGGAAGATCTCTTCGGTGTGAACCCCGCCACCCTCGTGGCGTTTCATGCTGTCGTCGATTACGGCGTAAAAAAGATGCTGCTTGTTGCCGCTGACACCGACATTGGTGAAAAAAGAGTTGATTTTTCTGATATTCTCCACGGGAACATCAAAGCCGCATTCTTCATCGATTTCTTCACGGACAACCTGCCACAGGGGTACATCCTTGTCGACCAGCCCGGCGCAGAGCTCGTAGGTACACAAATGCTCCGGATGATTCATATGAACCGCCGGACGAAACTGTTTTACCAGTAAAAATGAATCCTTATCACGATGATATAGCAGGATGGCGACGCTGTCGTGACATTGCACCGCTTCCCAGGTGCGTAATGTGCCGTTTTGCTGATAATGCAGCCGCACCGGCCGGACGAATTGTCCTTTAACCAGGGGGGTGGTATGAAAATCGCTAATGTTAAATGGCATGGTGTTTTTTCTGGTGTGATGTAGGGGCACGGCGCGCCGTGCCCCTACCAAATTGTTATTCGGAAACCTTCAGAACGATTTTACCGAAGTGCTTGTCCTCTTCCATCATGGTGTGGGCGGCGACGACCTCATTCATGGGGAAGACTTTTTCGATGATCGGTACAATGCTGCGGTCGGCAAATTTTGGTAATGCGCGGCGGGTGAACTCGGCAACAATCTCTCCCTTTTCTGAGACCGGCCGGCTGCGCAATACCGAGCCGATAATCTGTTGCCGCTTGACCATCATCAACGCCAGATTGAGTTCGGCCTTGATGCCGCTGATCACACCAATGACCACCAGCTTGCCCTTGTAGGCGAGGGAGTTCATGTTGGGCTTGAGGTATTGGGCACCGACGTGATCAAGAATGACGTCGACCCCTTTTTTGCCGGTGAACTCTTTCACCACATCGGTAAAATCAGGTGTAGTGGTGTAGTCGATTACCAGATCAGCTCCGAGTTCCTTGACCCGATCAATTTTTGTCGGGTGGGCGGTAACAATGAGTTTGGCGTTGGGGGTCAGGGCTTTGGCCAGTTGGATCGCCGCAGTATTAACGCCGCCGCCGCCGCCGTGCAGGATGGCGGTCTGGCCATCTTCGAGGCCACCGATCATGAACACATTGAGAAACGCTGTGATGTAGCTTTCATTGACGCAGGCCGCTTCTTCAAAACTCATGGTGTCGGGAATCGCCATCAAATGGTTGGCATAGGCCACAGCGTACTCGGCATAACCACCGCCGCCGACCAGGCTCATCACCCGATCTCCAACGTTCCAGCTGGTGACGTTGCTGCCGAGCGCGGCGACGGTGCCGGCCACCTCAAGGCCAAGAATTTCCGAATCGCCGGGAGGAGGTGGATAGTTGCCGACCCGTTGCACCAGGTCAGGACGGTTGATGCTGGTGGCTGCTACCTTGATGAGAACCTCGTTCTCTTTTGGTTGGGGCTTTTTCGCCTCGCCAACGGACATGACCTCCGGGGCGCCGAACTCTTTTAACAGGACTGCTTTCATGCGGGTCTCCTTTGTTGATTAGAATGATTGGCAATCAATGGCAGTTTAAGGCATAATGCCCCGTTGATAAATTAATCATGATATTGACTTCGCAGTATAGTAGTATTAGCTGCAGGATTCAAATTGGCATCCGTACTCAAGGTGGATTTTGATCATGAAAACCTGGCGCTGTACCGTTTGTGGTTACCTGCATCAGGGCGATTTACCACCAGAAACCTGTCCCTTGTGCCACGCTGCGGCAGATAAGTTTGAGCTAGTTGGAACTGCTGCTGACAACAGGTCATTTGTTGCGGGGCTACTGGAAGAGTTGCGCCGGATGCGGGAAACCTTTGCTCCACATGCTGTTTCGGCCCATTTCCCTACGGCATTGATTCCCACCTGTAGTTTGTTCCTGCTTCTTGCTGTTATCAGTTCTTATTCATCATTTGAGTTTACTGCATTTTCCCTGTTGATGGTGGTCATGATCAGTATCCCTTTGACGATGTTAACCGGTTTTTTGCTGTGGCGGAAAAACTACCAGCAAGTTCGCAGTGTCATCTTTAACAGAAAAATCCGCCTTGCCTGGGTCTTGTTGCTCGTTGCGGTGGTGACCCTGTCGTGGCGTATAATCAGCCCCGCTCTGGTGGCAGAAGGCGGTGTGCCTCTTGTTCTTTATCTGCTGCTGAATCTGCTGATGCTTGTTTGCGTTACCCTTCTGGGTCATTATGGAGGAATGTTGGTAACCAAAAAAAATAAGTAATCGCAGATGGGGAGCCCTGTAATAATTTTTTTTATTTAGCTTTAGATAATTGTAGAATCAGCATCCTTGGTTTTTTTTCTTATCTCGGCGGGGTGAAGCATGAGCTTGGAAGTGGGTTAAAAAAGTGCCGTTTAATTTGCAGATATATCTTAATTATGTTCTGGTGATATTGGCACTGGCTGCGGGCCTGGTTGCCGGTATGCTGGCAGGGCGCCTGGTTCATTTGTCCTTTAGTGGTGCCGAGGGGTATCAACCGACAGCAGTGGTACAACCGCTGGCAGTTCGTCAGCTGCAGGAGGAAGATCTGCAGGTGATCATCAATCGCAGCCTGTTTGATGTGGCGTCCATCGGTGCGGCTTTTGTCAGACCTGATGTTGACGAAACTGCCCTGGACAGTGAAAACCCCCCAGTTTCTTCCCGTAGCGAAAATCTTACTCTTTTGGGTACTGTCGTTGCGGGTGTGGATTCCCTGGCGCTGATCAACACGGGTAGCAAGGTGGAGGTTTTTGGCCTGGGCAGTGAAATTGCTGCAGGCCTGACAGTTGATGTCATAGAGCGCCGGAGGGTTGTTCTGCTTGAACGTGGTGAGCGTCGTGAGCTGATCCTGGTTGAAGATCAGGTAGAGCCGTCACGACCGGCAACCCGGCGAGTGAGCGCTGGAGCAGCAGCTACAACATCAACAACAGCTCAGACTGGTGTTGTCGATATGGGTGAAGGACGTTTTCGCGTTGATCGCGGGATGGTTGAGAGCGCGCGCAGCAATATGGGGGCCCTGCTGCAGTCAGCTCGGATGATTCCACACATGGAAAACGGTCAAACTGCCGGATTCCGTCTGGTCGGTATGCAACGGGGTTCCCTGCTCGAACAGCTGGGTTTGCGCCTTGGCGATGTCGTTGTTGAAATTAATCAGGTCAGGCTCGACAGCCCGGAGAAGGCATTGCAGATTTTACAACAGGTTCGTGAAGCGAACAATATCAGCCTGGGGTTGATCCGCAATGGAGAACCACAGACATTTCAATACAGCCTTGACTAGGAGCTGATAAGTGGAGAGAAAAACATATTGTCCAGGAAGGATGCTGGTTTTTTGGCTGGTGATCGCTCTTTTTTGTTTGTCCGGGAGCGCTATTGCCACGGCTGATGACGAGACGATGATCACTCTCGATTTTCAGAATGTTGAACTGGTTGACATGATCAGCACCATCAGTGAGTTAACCGGTAAAAATTTCCTCTATGATGAAACCGTCCGCGGCAAGGTCAGTATTCTATCACCGGAACCGGTAACCCTCGATGAAGCTTATCGGCTGTTTTTGACGGTGCTGCGGGTGCGGGGTTTTGCCGTCGTTCCTGCCGGCGGGGTCAACAAGATTGTTGCTCTGGCTGCCGCCAAGGAAGAAACCCTGCCTATTACCAATCAACGTGGGCTGGGTGATCAGCATGTCACCCGGATTCTCAGCTTGAAGCATCTTGATGCGACCGTTGCCGTAGAAACCCTTCTGCGTCCGCTGATGCCACGCACCAGTCATGTGGTAGCGCATCAGGCCACCAATACTATTGTGATAACCGATACGGCTGAGAACATCGAACGCCTGAACCGCTTGTTAAACATTCTGGACAAAACCTGGGACAACGATCGCATTGAGCTGGTGTCGTTGCAGTATGCCGTTGCAGCTGATGTTGCAGCCTTGACCATGCAGATTCTTGAAGGTGATGGCAGCGGCTTACCGACGGCCGGCCGGCCTGCACGTCAGGCTCAGCCAGGTGGAAAACGTGTTGCCGGTCATATTATTCCCTATGAGCGTACCAATACCCTGGCATTGCAGGGGGAACAATTATTTATCGATCAGGCCAAAGAGCTGATTGCCAAGCTTGATGTTGAAGTGGAGGCAGGGTTTACCGGGGTCCATGTTTATTACCTTGAACATGCGGAAGCAGAGCCGCTGGCCGAAACCATCAACCAGATTATCGCCGGAGCTGCCAGGGCACCATCGGCCCCGCGCGCGGCTGAAGGGCAACAGCAGGCGACTGATTTGTTCAAGGATGTCAAGGTCACGGCCGATAAGCCGACCAACTCGCTGATTATTAATGCTGCCCAGGATGAGTTCAGGAATGTCATGTCCCTGATCAGCCAGCTCGACATCAAGCGCAAGCAGGTGTTTGTCGAGGCACTGATTATGGATTTGTCGATGAATGCTGTGCTGGAGCTGGGCACTGCACTGCAGGGAGCTGTTGATCTGGGTAGCGATAGTATCATCAGTGCTGGAAGTGGTATGCCCCTGGGAGGCCCAAGCATTGTCGATCCAGCAACAAGCGTTCTGACCCAGGCGGTTGAGGGGATTTTGCTCGGTGGGTTGTTTAACCCGATCTCTTATTCCGTTGGTGGTGTCGATTTCACCATCCCGGCAATATCCGCGCTGATTAACCTGTCGCAGAAAGATGATAATGTCAACGTACTTTCGGCACCACGCTTATTGACCTCGGATAATGAAGAAGCGGAAATTATTGTCGGTGAAAATGTGCCGATCATCACCTCGCGCTCATCTACGACCGGTGGAGAAAATATTATCAGTGCCATTGAACGTCAGGATGCCGCTCTTATTTTAAGGTTTACCCCGCAAATTACTGCTGGTGGATTGGTGCGCATGAAAATTCATCAGGAAATCAGTGGGGTCAAAGAGGTTGGTGGTGTTGGCACGGAGGACAATGTTGGCCCGACTTTGACCAAAACTCTGCTACGTAATTCCATTGTTGCGCGCGACGGAGAAACGGTTGTGTTGGGGGGGTTATTCAGAAATCAGATTACAAAAAATGTTACCAAGATTCCGTTGTTGGGAGATATTCCGGTTCTAGGCTGGTTATTCAAGTCGACCTCAGATCGTGAAGAAAAAAGGAGCCTGTTGATTTTTATTACCCCAAGAGTAATCAACGACAGTGAAGGTCTGGGTGATTTGACTCGTGACACGCACAATGATCTACAGCTTTTTCGTTCCGAAGGCGGCAACGAAGCGTTTTTTGAAAAGCAACGGATGAAAACCATCGGGGATTTTGCCGTTCCGCTGGAGAATTAAATTGATGCGACCGATGAAATGGCGCAAACTTGGGGAAATCCTGATCAACGATCAGGGCATTCCCGAAGAAATTATTCGTGAGGTCCTGCAGGAGCAGGAAGGCAATCACACCCGTCTTGGTGATCTTCTCAAGGCTAGGGGGGAGATGACGGATACCATGCTGGCGGAGGCATTGGCCAGCCAGAGTGGTGTCGATTTTGTGGCCGAGCCGAACATCAACGCCACAGCCCTTGAACTTCTAACCACCATTCCCATCGGCTATGCCAAAGAGCACCTGGCCATCCCTCTTGATATCCACGGTCAGACCATTCGCCTGGCGGTGGCTGACCCAAGCAACAACCGCGTCCTCAACGATCTGTCAGTAATGACCGGTTGCCGGATTGTTCCGGTGATAGCATCTGCTGAGCGGATTATGCGTGCCATCAATCGAGGGTACGAAGCCCTGTCAGGTGGTGGCGGCATGATGGACGATATCAGTCACGGGGATATCGCCTTAGAAGATAAGTTGCAGGTTGATGATTTGCTGGATACCAGCGATGAGGCGCCAGTGATCCGCTTTGTCAATGGGCTGCTGACTCAGGCCTTTCGCCAGCGTGCCAGTGATATCCATATCGAACCGTTTGAGTCGGAGGCAGTGATTCGTACCCGGATCGATGGAATTCTCTACGAGTCCCAGCGCCCCCCTTACCGTGCTTTGGCCAATATAGTGTCGCGCGTCAAAATTATGGCGAACCTGGATATTGCCGAAAAAAGACTGCCCCAGGATGGTCGTTTGTCCGTGCGCATTGCGGGAAACGATGTCGATATCCGCGTATCAACGTTGCCGACCGCCTTTGGTGAGCGGGTGGTCCTACGCCTGCTTGATAAGAGCTCCGGAGTATTGGGTCTTGAGCAAATCGGTATTGATGCCCGGATGCTGCCACAAATTCAAAAGATGATTCACAAAAATCACGGTATCTTTCTGGTTACCGGCCCGACCGGAGCAGGTAAAACGACGACTCTCTATTCGGCCCTGTCATCCATAAATTCGCGTGAGCAGAATGTTATTACGGTTGAAGACCCGATTGAATACCAGCTGGCCGGAGTCGGCCAGATTCAGGTGAATCCCAAGATCAACCTGACCTTTGCCCAGGGGCTACGCTCGATTTTGCGTCAGGACCCCGATGTCATTATGGTTGGTGAGATCCGCGACAGTGAAACGGCAAAGATTGCCGTTCAGGCCGCCCTCACCGGCCACCTGGTATTTTCAACCCTGCATACCAACGATTCGGCCGGAGCGCTGGCGCGCCTGGTTGAAATGGGGGTTGAGCCCTTTCTCGCGGCATCAGCACTTTTAGGGGTGCTGGCTCAGCGCCTGGTTCGAACCATTTGTCCCCATTGCCGTGTTAGTTATCATCCTGATGAAAAAATTCTTGAACAGCTTTTTGAAGGGCAACCGGTTCCCAAAGATGCGGTTTTCTTTCATGGTCGTGGCTGCAGTCACTGTATGGAGGTTGGTTATCTGGGGCGTACCGGCCTCTATGAAATGCTTGAAGTAACGGACGCCATTCGCGGGCTGGTGACCACTAACGCCGACGCCGCCACCATCCGCCGGCAAGCCCAGAAAGACGGTATGCGACCGTTACGTCTGGCCGGCATGGACAAGGTGCTGGCAGGGCAGACAACCATCGAAGAAGTGTTGCGCGTTACCCAGGAGGAGGTGTAGGCCGTGGCTCTCTTTGAGTACCATGCTCTGGATGCCAATGGCAAAGCCAGGCGGGGCGTTGTTGAGGCCTTAAGCTCCAATGCCGCCAGCCGCAAACTGCGTGAACAGGGGCTGTTCCCGACCAAACTCAAGGGTGCTCGCGAGGTAACCGCCGGTGTCACCCGTAAAGGTTTGTTTCGGCGGGTAACAGTTCTGGACCTGGGAGTTGCCACCCGGCAGCTGTCGGTTATGCTCAGTGCCGGCATGCCCCTGGCCGATGCGATGGCCGCGGTAGCGGAACAACAGGGGCGGGGAGAGTTAGGTTCGGTTCTGTCGCGGGTACGTGATGATGTCCTCCAGGGTAGTTCGTTACATAACGCCCTCGGAGCTCATGCCCAGATTTTTCAACCGTTGTATGTCAGTATGGTCCAGGTTGGAGAGGCGAGCGGCACCCTCGACAAGGTGCTGATGCAGTTAGCGGACTTTATGGATGAACAGTCACGCTTTAATTCGCAACTCAAAGCCGCTATGACCTATCCGATCCTGATGTTTCTGGTGGGTACCAGTGTGCTGGTGTTTTTGATGACTTTCGTCGTGCCTAAAATTACCCGCATGCTTGAGGATCTGGAGCAGGTGCTCCCTCTGCCGACACGGTTGCTGATGGGGTTTGCCGAATTTTTAACCGGTTACTGGTGGGTATTGCTTCTTGGCATCGCACTGGTTTTTTGGGTTGGCCATCGCTATTCCCTGACCAAGCGCGGCCGTCTGTGGTTTGACCGCAAAAAGTTTGATCTGCCGCTGATCGGTTCCCTGGCACTGCATAAAGCCACTGCCCGGTTTGCGCGAACAACTGCCACCCTGCTTCGCAGCGGTGTTCCCCTGTTGACGACGCTGCAGATTGTCGAGCGTTTGCTGGGAAATAATTTTCTGCAACAGGCAGTGACTGAGGTACGCGAAAAGGTGACCCAAGGTGCCGGTCTGGCCGTACCGTTGAGGGATACCGGTGCATTTCCACCGATGCTGGCGCAAATGACAGCAGTTGGCGAGCGCAGTGGTGAGTTGGAGGGGCTGCTGTTTCGCGTTGCAGATATTTACGAACATCAGGTGCAGACCAGGCTGAACGGTTTGATGGCATTACTGGAGCCCCTGATGATTATCTTTATGGGGGGAGTTGTTGGTTTTATCGTCCTGGCGGTGTTGTTGCCGATTTTTCAGGCCAGCCAGGGAATGGGTTAGCAAGGAGAAGAAAAAATGAAAGATTTCAGGTACAGTCAGCGGGGTTTTACCCTGATTGAAGTGATGGTGGTGGTCGTGATTCTGGGTATTCTGGCAGCTATTGTTGTCCCTCGTCTGTTGGATGAACCCGAGCGGGCGCGGCGTACATCAGCAGCAACCCAGATTCGCAGCTTTGAAGAGGCCCTTGGAATGTTTCGACTCGACAATGGCTATTTTCCATCGACCGAACAAGGCTTGGAGGCATTGACAAGTCAGCCGACCATTGGCCGTATCCCCACCCGTTACAAGGAAGGTGGCTATATCCGCCGGATTCCCAATGATCCCTGGGGTAACCCTTATGTGTACCTTTCTCCCGGTGTTCATGGCGATTATGACCTGCTCTCCTATGGCGCAGACGGGCAACCGGGCGGAGAGGGCGACAATGCCGATATTGCCAACTGGAATCTCGATTAAACGCCAGGGCTTTACCCTGGTAGAACTGGTCGTCGTCATCGTCATTCTGGGACTGATCGGGATGATCAGTGTGCCGCTGTTGTTCAATCGTCTTGGCAGCGATGAACGCCTAACCCTGCGGCGCATTGTTGGAACGGTGAAGGAGCTTTATAACGAAGCGACCCTGACCAGGGACGAACATCAGCTGGAATTTGACCTGGATCGAAACACCATTAAAGCCTATCGGATGCGCAGCATTTCTGCCGATCAGGTGGAAAAGGAACCTTTCCGGCGTGAGATCGAATTAGCACCTTTATCCTTGCAGCAGATCGAGGTAGAGGGACAAGGAAGTTTTCGTTCCGGTCAGGTTACCGTGCGGATTTTTCCATTGGGCTGGATGGAGCAGACCCGCCTGCAGGTACGCTACGCTGATGGTACAGATATACAGTTGATCTTTTCTCCTTTAACGGGAACGACACGGTTTGAAGAAGCAGAGAGCACAGTGCGCTGACGGATTTACCCTGCTTGAAGTGATGATTGCCCTGGCTATTGTTGCTATCGCCCTGGTCACCCTGCTAGGTCTGTCTAATCGAACGGTGTTGGTGCATGATCGGATTCAGAAGTTGACCCGGGCGACCCTGCTGGCGCAACAATTAATGGCTGAGCAGGAAGTTCAGGTGGTTGGTGTTGGCACCGGCGGGGAAGAGCGGGAAGGGACTTTTGAGGAGCCTTTCGCTGACTTCAGCTGGCGAATTTATTATGAAAACACCATGCTTCCCCAGGTGCGTCAGATCCATGTGCAGGTCCGCTGGGGGCGGGAGCAACATAATGAGCAGGTGGAACTGATTTCCTTTGTCACTACCGGAGGACGCTGATGATGCGTCGATCCGCAGGTTTCACCCTGATTGAAGTGATTATCGCGGTGCTGATCGGGGGGCTGTTACTGAGCAGCATCTATGGTGTTTTCGAGGCCGTCAGCGGGTCACGGGATCGTTTGGCAGACGAAGGAGTTTTCTACCATCAGGCACGGATTTTTTTCGACCGGGTGGGTGGAGAGCTCAGCAGTATGCGCGTGGCGGGGTTGGGCAACAGGGTGGCTCTTGAGGGAGGAAACACTGCTCAGGGAACGACTTATCTGGAGTTTAATACGGAGCTGGTATCTCCTTTGCAACGCCAACGCGGGGGATTGTCGCGAGTACGCTATGAAGTGCGTGAGGATGACGGTACCCTTACTCTCTATCGCAGTGAAGAAATGCTGCTGGCCAATCTGGCAGCATCGGAGCCACTGGTCTTTATCTCCGGGCTGAAGGCTTTTGCCATTCGTTATTATGCGGCTGGTCAATGGCACAACAGTTGGTCGCGCAATCAGGTCCCACAGATGATCGAATTTCAGCTTGAAGTGGATTCCGACCATGGAGGAGTGATCCCTTTTCGCAGCAGTTTTGTATTGACCGGAGGGCGAGGATGACCCCGGCAGGCAATGAAAAAGGAATGGCGCTGTTGATTGTTCTGGCCGTCGTGGCGCTACTCAGTGCGTTGCTGATCGAGTTTTCTTTTTCGACGCTGGTTGATTTGCGTTCGGTGGAAACCTTTCGTGATCGCTCAAAGGCCTACTACATTGCTCGTGGCGGGGTGGAGGCAGCACGTATCATCCTGCAGGAAGATCGCAACAATTTTGATCATCCGACGGAATTCTGGGGGGAACCTCTAGCCGGTATCCCGGTTGGAGAGGGAGATGTCAGTCTAAAGATTGAAGATTTAAGTGGCCGGCTGAATATTAATTTTGTCGGCGATGAGCGCGGCAATCCGTTGCCCGGTTATCATCGCTTTATTGCCTTGTGTGAAGATGTACTGCAGATCGATTCGGGGACAGCACAAAGTCTTGCTGATGCCCTGGTGAACTGGTTTCATTCTGATATGACGATTATGACGGCAGATGATGCTTATTATAACCGCCAGACACCACCTTACGAACGCCGTGGTGCGAAGCTGACAGCCCTGGATGAATTGTATCTGGTCCGCGGGTTTGATGAAGAAACAATCACCGCTCTGCGCCCTTTTATCCGAGTTGTCGGTGACGAACCGATCAATATCAATACGGCCCCGGGGGAAGTATTGCTGGCCTGGCAACACTCGGCAGCTGCGGGTAATGTGGCAATAATTTTTGACCGCCTGGATATGGAAGTGTTGACCCAGTACCGGGAAACGACGCCTTTTCGTCAATTGGGGGATCTGGCTCAGGTAGAGGGCATTGGCTCGCGCTGGTCGACGGCCTGGACACAGGGCTCGGTAACGGTGCAGGGTAAGATATACCAGGTTGATAGTCTTGGGCGGGTTAATCAGGGCAGTCGTCGCGCAAAGGCCATTGTCGCCAAACAAGGAAACACCTTGTTGAGTTTAAAGATGGAATAAACTATGTCAAAACGCTTTATCGGTATTGATCTGGAAGGAGCAGAGGTCCGGGTTGCTCTGCTGCAGAGGACTGCGGGAAAAATCAAGGTAGATTTTGAACGCCGCGTCTACAGTACACCTGAGGAGTCCCGTGCTGCACTCACGGAGATTCTTGCCGGCAAAACCGCTATAACTGATCGGGTGGTAACCGCCCTGCCGGCTCGCGTCGGTCTGTTTAGACGGTTGCGATTTCCCTTTCGCGAAAAACGCAAGATTGAGGCTGCGTTGCCTCTGGCCCTGTCCGCACAGTTGCCGGTTTCGCTCGAGGAAAAACTGGTTTCCTATTTAGCGCCACGACCTTGCGACAATGACTATGAAGTAGATGCAGTCGTTGTTAATAAGCTCGAGATTACTGACCTTCTCGATCATTTTCCCGATCCTGAGCAAAACCCCGGGCGGATCGATATGTTTCCCTTTGCCCTGTTGCCGGCTCTGTCAGGACAGGATGGAGTGCTTATTTACTGTCGCCGGGTTGAAGTGGTTGTTGCCCTGATCGTCGCTGGCAAAGTTGAAGATTATCGCTTGTTGCCCGGCACTACTGAGCTGCGTGATGATGAACTTTATGATTTCATTAGTCAGCAGGTCAGTCAGCTGGAATACGCCCAGGAACAAGATGACCTGCCCTTGTGGGTTATGGGGGCCGGTGTGACGGAGCAGTTGAATCAGTATCTTGAAGCCTCGGGACGTACGATCCTCCCGCTGGTGCCGGAGGTGTTTGGCGCTGATCTGTCGCGTGAGATGGCACCAGCGGCGTTGCTGGCGCTGGCAGAGCTGCGTAGTAAAAAAAGCGACCAACTTAATTTCCGCCAGGGCGAATTTGCCGCCCACGGTCAGCTCCAGATGATGCGACCAAAATTGATTGTAGCTGCGTTGTTGCTGACCCTGGTGCTGTTCGGGGGAGCTATGACCATGCACTTGAGTTATCTCCAGAAATCAGCAGAAGAGGCAGAATTAGCGGCCCAACTCAATCGAATTTTTAGACAGGCCATTCCCACTGGTGCCATCGTTGATATCCCTCTGCAGATGGAGAGCCTGCGTCAGCAGTTGCAGGCTGATGTGCAGATGCTCGGTCTTGATGGGCGTGGTGCAGTGGCTGTACTGCGTGAAATATCAGAAGCCATCAGCACAGAGCTGCGCGTCGAATTGCAGGAATTCAACTATAGTACTGATGAAACGCGGATTACCGGATCTGCCGAATCGTTTGACGCCGTCAATCAGATAGCTGAAGTGTTAGGTGCTAGGCCCCTGTTCCGTGAAGTGACCATTGCCAATGCACGGCTGGCAACGGACAATGTACGGGTTGATTTTGAAATGCGCCTTACGCTTGCCAACAGGAGGCCGTGATGATCAGTAGACTTGATGAACGAGAACGCATCATTGTTCTGGCAGGGGCTGTGGTTCTGGCAGGAATCCTGGTCTGGCTGCTGCTTAATCCCTATATCAACAGAATGCAGAGCCTTGAGCAACGCATCGAGGGGCAACGGCGCAATCTGGAACGGGTGGCGAACCTCGGGCAGGAAATCGATCAGTTGCGCCAACAACTTGCCGGCATCGAGTCGCTGCAGCGTTCCAATCGACCACTATTTTCCCAGGTCGAAAATCTGACCAAACAGATGGGGGTCCGTGATCAGCTGCTCTCCATGCGCCCTCAACCTGATTCGGTGCAGGATGGTTTCCGTCAACAAACAGTAGAAATTCGTCTTGAGCGGGTTACTTTAAGTCAGTTGGTTGGCTTTCTGCATGCGGCTGAACACCGCAGCCACGGGATTCAGGTGCGTTCGCTGCGGGTACGTCCGCGCTTTGATGATCGATCACAGCTGGATGTCAACCTGGTACTGATGTCGTTGGAGCGGGCATGAAAAATCTCTTTGTTCGCGCATTGTCAGGGCGTGCCCTGGGCACTAATTTAAGGCTGTTCACCCTCTGTCTGGTGCTGTTCTGCCTCAGCAGTTTTTTTTCTTTCTGGGTTTTTTTTCCGGCCGAGGTGCTGCAGCAGCGACTGGTACAGGAGATATCTCGTGAGACCGGCATCCGCATGCGTGGTGATCAGGCATCTATGTTGATGCCGCTGGGGCTTGAATTCGACTTGACTCTTGACCCTGATCAACCGGGAATGACCCCGCTGAAGATTGATTATCTGCGTTTGACTCCCCTGTGGACATCTTTGTTGACTCTGAACCCGGCGGTTCATGTGAAAGGGTCTTTGGCCCAGGGAGATGTGATCGCACGTCTCTGGCGTAATGGTAATGTTCATGTGAATCTGGAGAATGTACCCCTGCTCGAGCTGCAGGAACAGGAATTGCCCTATCGCCTGGGTGGTGCTCTTAATCTGCTTTTCCAGGGAGAAAAACTGCTGGATCAGGCGGGACCGAGAGAGGGGCGTTTCAGTGTTGATATACGTGATATTGTGCTGCTTGGTCTAGAGCGCATCGGTTTGCCGTCCGATGTGTCAATGGGGCTGCTGCAGATGAATGGTCGTTTCAGTGAATCGCGGGTAAGCATTGAGCAGCTGGTAGCGACCGGCGGTGTCCTTGAACTCAGTGGGGGAGGTACGCTGCTGATTGGCGCAACGCCGGAGCAGACCCGACTCAATCTAAATGTGCGCTTGCATCCAACGCGCCAGACACCGGATAATATCCGTGATCTGTTGATATTAACCGGCGTGCGTCCCAGCCCTGATGGCAGCTACACCATACAAATTGGGGGCACTGCCGCGCGCCCGTTAGTGCGTTGACGACCTATCTCAGCGCGGGTTTTTAATAAAGCGGTAGCCGCGCCCGCGTACGGTTTTAAAGTAGCGGGGCTTGGCCGGATCGGCTTCAAAATATTTGCGCAAACGTACAATGAAGTTATCCAGCGTCCGGGTTTCGGTTGTTGGTGAAACCCCCCACACCTGTTTGAGCAGTTCTCCCCTTGTTAAAATCTTCCCCTCGTTGTTGATAAACAGGAGCAGCATTTTCAGTTCCAGTTCGGTCAGCTGGATGGTGCCTTGTGCTGTCGTTGCCTGACGGCTCTCCAGATCGATAAAGTTGTTACCAAATTGATAGGTCGACAGCTTCTTTTGTGCCGGAGGCCAGTGCCCGCGGCGTAGCAGGCTGGCTACCCGTAACAGAAATTCTTTCAGATGAAATGGTTTGGTCAGATAATCATCGGCACCGGTACTCAACCCGGCAATGCGATCCTGTTGCGAATTACGTGCGGTCAGCATTAAAATCGGCACCGGGTCGCCGCTTTCGCGCAACTGATCGCACACCTTGAGTCCATCCATCCCCGGCAGGGTAAGATCGAGAATCACCAAGGCATAGGATGTGTGTTGCAGGAGCCCAAGCGCATCTTCGCCGGTGGTGACATGGGTGACCAGATATCCTTCGGCTTCAAGATTGTAAGTGAGCCCATGAGCGAGATGGGGTTCATCCTCGACCAGGAGTAAGGGAATCTGATCTGTCATGTCGGTTGCCTTGCGCTGTTGAGCGGGAGGAGGAGATGAAAAGTGCTCCCTTTGTCTGGTGTCGCGGTGTCCAACCAGATCCGACCATTATGCAGTTTGATGATGTTGTGAACGATGAACAGTCCCAGACCGCTGCCGCGAATGCTTTTGCCGGGATGACGGATCCGGTAAAACATCTTGAAAATTTTTTTGCGCATGGCTGGGGGAATGCCGCAACCGGAATCCCGGACAATGAGATGAGCCATGCCGGCGTTACGTTTCATCTCAACCCGGATGCGCGCCGGACCTTCACTGTAAAGAATGGCATTTTCAATCAGATTACGCAGTACCGTTTCCATGGCATCGAGATCAAAGCTGGCCATCAGGCCCGGCTCAATCGTCCAGTCCAGATCAGTGGCGGGGGGTAGTGCAGAACGTTTGTTGCGTAGATAGTTTTCGATCATTTGTGACAGGTTGCCGCGCTGCAGATTAAGCAGTGAATCCTTGTGCTGCATGCGACTGGCAATGAGCAGATTGTTGATCATGGCATCTAGGCGCCCGCAGTCTTTTTGCATCAGGCTGATAAACTGGTTGAGCTGTTCCTGGGTGGGAGGCCGCATCTGGATGGTATCAAGGTGCAACTGCAATGAAGCCAGGGGTGATTTGAGCTCGTGGGTGACCTGACTGACAAAGCGTTGTTGGGCCTTGTAGAGAGTGGTCTGCTTGCGCCAATAAATAAAAATGACATAGACCCCAACCAGAATAGCAACCAACAGGACAATCCCTTCAGCCAGAATCAGCCAGTCGGTTTTTTGTGGTAACCATTCGGCCTGATATTCAATCGCCAGATCCTTAAGTTGACGATGGCGCCCCAGAAACCAGTAAATCCAGAAAACCAGCACCATGATCCACAGGATCTGAATGCTGATAAAAGTGATCAGTGGATGAAACAAGCGCCGAACCAGCTTCATGACATTATCCAAACCTTTATCCGACCAGAGAACAGAGATCTATCCATCAGTTTTTACACAAGTATTACATTTGAAGCGAGATGATTACGATATTATTCTAAAAATTTCAGGAAAAAATGCGTATCAATAAAGGGAGTACCAATTATATGTTTCATGGACTGACTATCGGCAAACACAGTGTACCATATCCTCTGATCCAGGGTGGTATGGGGGTGCGGGTTTCCGGTTATCGTTTGGCCGGTCACGTCGCCTTAAATGGCGGCATTGGTGTGATCGCAACCCCTGGACTGGCATTAGGGAGCGATGCGGCGACCGGTGACAACTATTTTGCTGACGATCGTCAGGCCCTGCTCGACGAGTTGCGCAAGGCCTACGAAATTGCCCCTGACGGCGTCATCGGGGTAAATTGCATGGTTGCTGTGAGCAATTATGACGATGCGGTCAAGGCATCGTGCGAAGGTGGGGCGAAGCTGATCATCAGCGGTGCCGGCCTACCCTTGAGCTTGCCCGGTTTGACGGCAGAGTATCCTGATGTGGCACTGGTTCCTATTGTCTCTTCGTTAAAGGCAGCACAATTAATCGCACGTAAATGGCACAAGGGTTACGAGCGACTGCCGGATGCTATTGTGGTGGAAGATCCTGATACGGCGGGCGGTCATCTGGGTGAAAAGCCGGAAAAAATCGGTTCCGGCGAGTATGACCAGTATGCCACAGTACGTGCCGTCAAGGAATACTTCAGTAGCGAGTGGAATCTGCATATCCCGATCATTGCCGCCGGTGGTATCTGGGACCGTGAAGATCTTGAGCATGCCCTTGCTGAAGGGGCGGATGCTGTACAGATGGCTTCGCGCTTTGTCGTCACGGAAGAGTGTGACGCCGACGATGCGTTTAAACAGGCCTATCTCGACTGCACCCCTTCTGATATTGGCCTGATGATGAGCCCGGCCGGTCTGCCGGGCCGTGCCCTGATCGGCAATGTCGCGGCGATCCGTCAGCGCGATCTGGATGAGGATCTTCACTGTCCGGTGGGCTGTCTGAAAAAATGTGCCTACCGTGATCAGCAGGAACGATTCTGTATCGTCCAGGCCCTTGACCGGGCACAAAAAGGGGATCGCGAAACGGGGTTGATATTCTGTGGTACAAACGCCTGGAAAGCCGATCGGATTTCAACGGTGAAGGAAGTGTTTACGGAGCTTTTTGGGGAAAAATAATCAGCCGCCCCGGTGGGAGCGGCTGTCAGTATAATTGGCGGGATGGCATCTCTCGTTAGAGAAGCTCTTTCACCTCATGCACAAAGGCCGTTTTTTCGTTGTCGTCGTCAATCTCAGGCAAGAGCAGTTCAGCAAGATCTGTCAAGCGTTCTGCCGTCGGTTCCCCCTTTTCCAGCCAGGTTTTCAAGGCACCATCAAGGGCCATTCCTGCAACCGGACCAATACATTTGGCCAAGGCCCGCTTTATCCCTGTTAATTTATCAGCAAGAGGACCGTTAAGGACCTCAGCCGGTGTCAGTTTTGTCTGTGGTGCTTGAACTGGGGCTGTTTCTACTACAGGTGGAACTGGTGTCTGACTCGGGGGTGCGCCGTCCTGATGTGCGGCTATCGCCTCCAGCAATTCGGCGCTCTGCATGCCACAGGCCATTGATACCAGGGGAACATTGACATCCGGAGCGCAAACAACCACCAGCGTTGCTTCAGTGTCGAGTCGGCGGGCCATCAGCAAAGCTTCATCGTACTGGATTTCATAGGCGTTGACATCGAGCTTGGCGGCATCATTTAAACGAAATACCCGATGGAGAATGCTGGTAATTCGCTGCTGTTGCTCGGAATTAAAGGTGGCGGGCAGATTTGAGCCGACTATTCCCTTTTTGGTGGAGTAGACGCAGGCTCCAAGTACTCCCGGCGATGTTTTGATTTCTTCAAGCAGATTTTTCATTAATGCCCCATCTCTATAGCTTCATTTCGTTGACGATTGAAGCGAAGTTGTCAATGATATCAAGATATTCTGTGTCTTGCTTGAGCAAAATCCCGGCGGTGAGTTCTTCCCCGAACAATATCAGCAGCGTCTGGCCGGAGGAGAGGGTGACTCTGGCGTTATGGGGTGCACTGATGCTCAGATAGCTGCGAAGCTGGGTCGAAGTAACTGAAATAAAGGAGATATAGTCAGCCAGCTTTTTTTCATCCTTTTCCCCGGCCTGAGCGCGGACAACTCCACGCTGATCAAGCAGGACAATCCTCAAGACTCCAGGGGTGGAGTGCATTGTTTGAACAATTGCTGGCAGATCCGACATCTTGATTGCCTTTCTACTTAATCGGCGCGGTTAAGCAGGATTCCTTGCCTATCATACGGTTTTTGCAAATCTTTTCAAGAACCACGTACTAATTATCTGATTTTTCTGAACTCAACCCGTCTGTTGATCGCCCGATTGCGGGCGGAGTCGTTTGGTGCCGCCGGGCGCGTATCACCATAATAAGCAACGGTAAGACGATCCGGTGCAATACTGTAACGTTCAATCAGATGCTGTTTGACCCGTTCCGCCCGCAATTTTGACAGGGGCAGGTTAACTTCGGGTGAACCGGTACTGTCAGTGTGACCGGCGATTTCAAAACGCTGGTCGGCCAGTGATGAGTCAGACAGGGCGGTTCCTACCGTGTTGAGCTGTTCAACAGCACTGGCTGTCAAGCCTGCTGAACCGATTTCGAATAAAATCTGCATCCTGACGATGGGACCATCCATGGCCCCTTCGGTGGTGCTTTGGTCTCTACTTTCCTGCATGACCCGGACAAATTCTTCCGAGGTGATAAGCTCACCCATTTCCGAGCGGTATTTGATCCTGGCCAACTCCAGGGACGCAGCAGCACGCTGATTGTCAGGTTCCAGGGCCAGGCCGGACTGATAAGCCCAGATGGCCGGTTCGAGATTGCCCAGTACAACAAAGATGTCGGCCAGCCCGAAGTAAGCCTTGGCAAAATTCTCATCAAGCTCGGTCGCCCTTAGATAATAGGTCAGAGCCTCGTCGTAGCGGCGCAGGCGTTCCTGGGCAAAGGCCTTGTCGTAATGCAGCTGGGCATGATTCGGGCAGGACTGAATAGCCTCATCAAGAAGTTGCTGTTTTTTGATCAGGCTGCGCTCCTTCTGGACGCTTTGGCGCAACGCGTCGCAGTCATTCGAATATGCCGGGCCTGGAAGGAATAGCAGAATCGTGATCCAGAGTCCGGTTATCCATAATGAGTGTATACGCATGAATATCTCCTAGCGGTTACGTTGCATCAATTTATTGAGGCTGATCCGTAAACGTTCGATCGATTGGGCCAGTACACCCACTTCGCCGGTAGCATTTTTGTCGATCGGCTCGTCAAGGTTTTCGCCCAGACTGAAATCTTCAGCCCGCTCGGCCAGACGAACGATGGGGGTAACAACATCGCGATTGAGGAACCAGCCGATGACAACGAGCATCACGATGATCCCGCCGGCACCATAGAGAACCAGGGTCAAAGACATGGTTTTGGCTGAGGCGATAGCATCGGCAACCGGCACATAAACAATAAAGGCAGCTACTATTTCATCCATCTCCCACCAGTAACCATTGGTGTCGCCATAGATCTCAATCTGATCCTTGGGCGCATCGGCCGGGTCGCCGTGACAGATAAGGCAGTTTTTATTCATAACGGAAAAGGGGGTGGCGGTGTAGAACATTTCTTCGCCGTTTCTGGTGAGCCGCCCTTCAATAGCTTTCAGATCCGGGTTGTCGATAAAATTCTGAATGATCTGTACTTCTTGGGCATCGGCTTTGTTACTGGGGTGCAATGGGTCAAGGGTCGCCTGGCGGAAGATGTAGCCGGGGTAGGTTTTTTCAAATTGTTCATAAATGCCGCGAGCAGTGGCAAAGCCGGACATGATTTCCGGGTAAAACCGGTCAGGTTCTACCAGTTGCCGTACTAGCGGGGATTGAGCAACGCGGGTGAACTCGCGTGATGCCATGGCATAGTTCATGACCAGGTCACTCTTAATTTTTGCTTCCTCAAGGGCATTATTCATGCTCAAACGATAACTGGTAAAACCGAGAACTCCGATTGCCAGAAAACCGAGAATGCCCATGACCAGGATAGATCTCATGCGAATACCCATTTTTAAACTCCTTTTTTTATATAGCGCTTATGCGCATCAGTACCACCTCATCTGATCCCTGCACAGGCGGCTTGTTGATTGCCCTGTTTTTGGTCTGGGATAGACCAGATGAAATTAAATTTTACACATAAAGCAGCTCGGGTCAAGATAAATCGTAAGAGAATATTCATTTTTTATCTGCCATGTTGGTTTTTTCATGATGACTTTTTTAGTTGTTTTTTTAATAGGTTGCCAACTTGTGCTGGTGGTGTTCCGGGCAGATAAAGATGGTCCGTTTTGCATAAAGAGGGCTTGAGCTGTATAGCATACCGTAGTAAAGTCGATCGTTCGAATCAACTTCAAGGAGATGAGATGGCAAAACAGAAAGAATATATTCCCAAGTGGATTGCCTGGGAGAGTACCCAGCGCTGTAATTTAAGCTGCGTTCACTGTCGCTGTTCATCCGAATTAACATCCTCAGCCGGTGACTTTACTACCCGGGAAGCATTTAAACTCATCGATGATATCTGTGAGGTCAGTACCCCGGTAATGGTCCTGTCGGGCGGCGAGCCTTTGATGCGTGACGATATCTTCGAGATCGCCCGCTACGGGACATCCAGGGGCTTACGCATGTGCATGGCGACCAACGGCACCCTGATCACTGACGCAGTCTGTGCTGAGATGAAGAGTGCCGATATCAAGATGGTTTCTCTTTCTCTGGACGGATCGACGGCGGCAATCCATGATGATTTTCGCAGCTCACCCGGAGCTTTTGAGGGGGTTGTGCGCGGGGCAGAAATTTTAAAGCGTAACGGCATCCCTTTTCTGATCAATTCTTCCTTTACCAAGCGCAACCAGGAGGATATCGCTGCTACCTTCCGGGTGGCCAAAGAGTTGGGAGCAACCGCCTGGTACATGTTCATGATTGTACCGACCGGGCGCGGGGAAGAGATCATGAGCGAGCTGATCTCCCCGGAAGACTACGAAGAAATCCTTACCTGGCACTATGAGCAGGAGAAGAACGAGGAAGATATTTTGATGCGGCCGACCTGTGCGCCTCATTATTATCGGATCGTTCCTCAAAAGGCCAAAGAGGAAGGGATCGATTTCAAGCGTCGTAGCCTGACCTTTTCAACCGGTGGCGGCAAAGGCTGTATCGCTGCGCAGTCCATCTGCCTGATCGACTGTTTTGGCAATCTTAAGCCCTGCTCCTACTTCCATTCATCCGTTGGTAACGTCAAACAGATTCCCTTCAAAGAGCTCTGGTTCAACTCCAAGGTGTTCAATGATCTGCGCGATAACAGCAAATATACCGGCAAATGTGGTGAATGCGAATATGTCAATGTCTGCGGTGGGTGCCGCGCCCGCGCGGATGCTGTATACGGAGATTATATGGCTGAGGAACCCTTCTGCAGCTACATCCCGCCAAAAACGCGGCAACGGCTGGCGGAGGAGGCGTAGCACGCATTAACGTAAGACCCTTTAAGATTAACTCAGTTTTTATTGATTTTGAATTTCCCATAACAGGAGGCAATACCCTATGACCAGCGACTATAATTTTATCAAAGCCTGCTGGCGGCAGCCGGTTGACCGGGTGCCGGTCTGGTTGATGCGCCAGGCCGGGCGATATTTGTCCCAGTACAAGGAAGTACGGGCCCAAGGGGGCGGCACCTTCCTTGATCTGTGCAAAGATCCGGCGCGGGCAGCGGAAGTGACCATTCAACCCATCGACATCCTTGATGCTGATGCTGCCATTCTTTTCTCCGATATCCTTACGCCTCTGGAGCCGATGGGGTTGAAGCTGGACTTCGTGCCGGGACCGGTATTTGAGAACCCGGTACGTACCAAAGCTGATGTTGATGCACTGGTGGTGCCGGAAGATATGGCCCAGGCGGTATCTTATGTTCCCGAGATCATCAAGCGCTTGCGCGTTGCTTTTGAAGGACGTGTTCCCCTCATCGGTTTTGGTGGTGCCCCCTTTACTCTGGCCTGCTATATGGTCGAAGGTCAGGGGAGCAAGGACTTCGCCCGCCTCAAGCAGATGATGTACAGCGACTCTCCCCTTTATGATGAACTGATGACGAAGGTCACGGAGATGGACCGGCGCTATCTGAATATGCAGATTGCTGCTGGGGCCCAGGCCATCCAGATTTTTGATACCTGGGGTGGATTGCTGGCTCCCCATGATTTTGAGCGTTACAATCTGCCCTACGTGAAAAACCTGATCAACGGACTTGATCGTAAGGACATCCCGATTATCTACTTCGTCAAGAATGGCGGCACCATGCTTGAACTGGTCAAGGCTGCCGGCAGTGATGTCATCGGTCTTGACTGGCATGTCAATATCGATAAGGCCCGTGCTATCCTTGGTGACGATGTGGCAGTTCAGGGCAATCTTGATCCGACCGTGCTCTATGCCCCGAAAAACTATATCGAGAAAGAAGTTAAACGTATTTTGAATGAAAATGCTGATCGCCCCGGTTTTATTTTCAATCTGGGCCACGGCATTCTACCGACAGTACCACCGGAGAACGCCATCCACCTGGTGGAGTGTGTGCATCGGTTGAGTCAGAAATAGATAACTGGAGATCCGGATGTCTGTAAAATCGAAACATGCCCTGATTCTGCTCAATATGGGTGGTCCGGATTCCCTCGAAGCGGTGCGCCCGTTTCTTTACAATCTGTTTTCTGACCGTGAATTGATTCAGTTACCTGCCGGCGCAGTGTTGCAGAAACCTTTTGCGCGGCTGATTTCCTATTTTCGGTCAAAAAAAGTGGTGGAAAACTACCGTGCCATCGGCGGTAAATCACCTTTGCTTGAGTGGACGCAGAAGCAGGCCAGAGGCATTGCCGAAAGGCTGGGAGATGAAGTTGTTCCTTGCGTGGTGATGCGTTACTGGCACCCCTTTGCAGCGGAGGTTCTTGCGCAACTCAAAGCTGACGGCATCACCAATGCTACCGTGCTGTCCATGTATCCTCATTACACCGGCGCGACCACCGGCAGTAGCGTCAATGATTTCAAGCGGGCAGCAGCCCAAATATATCCGGAGCTGGAATATCGTGTCATTGAACAGTGGCACGATTGGCCGTTGTATCTTGATTCCCTGGCCAATCGCGTCCGTGAGGGGCTTGAGACCTTTCACGAGCTGATGCGTGACGATGTGCAAATTCTGTTTTCAGCTCACGCCCTGCCGCAGAAGTTTATTGATCGCGGCGATCCCTATCAGCAGCAGGTGGAGGAGACGGCAAAGGGTGTGATGGAGCGGGTCGGCAATTACGCCTGGTCCATCGCTTATCAGAGCCGCAGTGGTCCGGTTAAATGGATGGAGCCGGGCACCGAGGTGGAAGTCACCCGTATTGCTGCCGGCGGTCATCAGTCGCTGTTGATGGTGCCCATTTCTTTTGTTTCCGACCATATCGAAACCCTCGAAGAGATCGACATGGAGTACCGTGAACTGGCGGTCAGTTCCGGTGTCGTTAACTTCTGTCGCGCTCCCTCCCTGAATGACAACGATGACTTCCTTGATGCCATGGCCGCATTGGTTCAGTCTGTCCGTCCATGAAGCAGCAGCAATGCATCCTGTGCAACCATCTGTTCGATCCCGATCAACCCTTAGTTGAGCCGGCAGAAATTGCCGGATTGTACCTGGCCAGGCAGGAGTATGGTGATGCCGGCAAGGTTTGTCCCGCCTGCCTGGGCAGCCGAGGTCGTCTGGCGATGATGTACCGCAGCGATTGCTTTGACTGATGCCGGCAGAAACCGCCGCAACAACCTATTCCCGGCGATGCTGACTTTTTATTTTTTTTATTAGAATTCGTTCTCCAGTTGTTATCGACTTAGCCCAATAATCAAAAACCAACATCTATTTGATTTTTCAGCAATATTCTAGTATGGTATCGATTGCAGACAGCGCCTTGCCAGGGTGCTTCGTCAGATCCCGCATGAGAATCGTTGAGGATGCCGCCCCGCGTGGTACTTCCGAAGATTTTCATCCCAAATAAGAGTAGCGCTTGGTTTGTGTCGTTCGATCAAACCGGGTCGCGGGTTGCTCTGTCTCTTTAAAAAAACAATTAAGTCAGTTCCTGCCGCTGCAGGCGATTTCTTTTGGGGTTTGTTTTTCCCGCAAAAATGATTCCGCCAGAAATTTCTGTTCCGTCAGGAATTCTTGCGGACGTGCTTCTTTCTTCAAAGAGACCGTCCGGTAGCTATTATATTTCCATGAAGGAGCACAGATGGATCAGGACATAAAGATCAGTGTTAAAAATCTCTACAAGGTCTTTGGAGCCAACATCAAGCAGGCGATGAAATTGCTTGAAGATGGCCATGAGAAAGAGCATATCCACGAAAAAACAGGGGCCACAGTTGGTGTCCAATCTGCCAGTTTTGATATTCGTACCGGAGAGATATTTGTCATCATGGGGTTATCCGGTTCCGGCAAGTCGACTATGGTGCGCATGCTGAACCGCCTGATTGAACCGACTGCCGGTCAGGTTCTTATTGATGGCGAGGACATCACCGCCATGAGTGACGATCAACTGGTCAAGATGCGCCGCAAGAAAATGAGCATGGTCTTCCAGTCATTTGCCCTGATGCCTCATCTGACGGTCTTGCAGAATGCCGCATTTGGTCTGGAACTGGACGGGGCGGAAAAAAACGCGCGTGAAGATCGAGCTCTGGAAGCCCTTGACCAGGTTGGCCTGGCCCCCTATGCCCAATCATTTCCCAAGGAACTATCTGGCGGCATGCAGCAGCGTGTCGGCTTGGCGCGGGGTCTGGCGGTTGATCCTGACATCCTGTTGATGGATGAGGCCTTTTCGGCCCTTGATCCGCTGATTCGTACCGAAATGCAGGATGAATTGCTTAAACTCCAGGCCAAAGTCAAAAGAACGGTGGTTTTTATCTCCCACGATCTTGACGAGGCGATGCGGATCGGTGATCGGATTGCCATTATGGAGGGGGGTCGTGTGGTACAGGTTGGTACCCCTGAAGAGATTTTGCAGAACCCGGCCGATGACTATGTCCGTGCATTCTTCCGTGGTGTTGATCCAACCAATATCCTCACTGCCGGAGATATTGCCAGCGATACTCAGGTCACCATTATTGCAACTGACGGGAAAAACCCCCGTGCCGCTCTGCAGCGCCTTATCAAGAACGACCGGGAATATGGTTATGTTATTGATGCAGATCACAAGTATCTCGGGCTGGTATCGGCCGATGGCCTGCGCGAAATGATAGACCATTCCGATCGCGATAAGCGCTTATCCGACGCCTATATCAAGGAGGTTTCTCCGGCGCCAGCGAGTTCTTCAATGCAAGACATTCTCCCGGAAGTTGCTGCCCATCCGTCACCTTTACCGATTATTGATGACAACGGTAAATATCTGGGGGCTATTTCGAAAAATCTGTTTCTGAAAACTCTGCATCGTAGTCAACCGGAAGAGCTTCCGGATGAGGATCAAGAAGCGAAGGAAGAGGTCTAACCAATGAATTTATTTACCTTTGAAGAACAATTGATTCCGCTGGATAGCTGGGTACAAACCTTTGTTAACTGGCTGGTCATTAACTATCGCGATTTTTTTCAGGGAATTAAGGTGCCGATTGAACTGAGCCTGCAGGCGCTCGAATGGCTTTTTACAACCCTGCCGCCGGTTGTGGTCATCCTACTGTTTACTATCGCCGCCTGGCGATTTGCCGGCAAGGGAGTGGCTATCTTTACGCTGTTGTCTTTTTTCCTGGTGGGTTATCTGGGTTTATGGCGCGACACCATGATTACTATCGCGATGGTCGTCAGTTCAGTGTTCTTCTGTGCCCTGATCGGTATTCCACTGGGGATCATGTCGGGCCGCAGTGATCGTTTTCAGTCATTTTTACGCCCCTGTCTAGATGCCATGCAGACTATTCCACCCTTCGTTTATCTGGTGCCGGTGGTTATGCTGTTCAGTATTGGTACCGTTTCCGGAATTCTGGCAACGATTGTTTTTGCTTTGCCGCCCATTGTGCGACTGACCAGTCTCGGCATTCGTCAGGTGCACCCCGAGCTGATCGAAGCGGCACTGGCTTTTGGCGCTACGTCCGGTCAGGTGCTGCGCAAGGTCCAGGTCCCCCTGGCGATGCCATCGATTATGGCCGGTTTGAACCAGACCCTGATGATGGCCTTGTCGATGGTGGTTATCGCCGCCTTGATCGGTGCCGGTGGTCTCGGCAACCCGGTTGTGCAGGGGCTGAATTCATTACAAATTGGTCTGGCATCCATTGGCGGTTTGGCTATCGTGCTGCTGGCGATGGTGCTGGATCGAATTACCCAGGGGATGGCTAATAGATGATCCCCGTTAAATCACATTAAAAAGGAGAAAAGAATGAAGAAATTATTATTGTTTTTGTTGATGGTGCTGCTTGCAGCGCCGGTTTTTGCCGGCGGGCATAAGCCGGGTCAGGGAGTCGAAGTAAAGCCGGCACGGGCAACATGGGATACCGGGTATTTTCAGGAAGCTCTGGTACGGGCCGGCCTGACGGAATTGGGTTACAATGTCGAGGAGCCGACGGAATTAACAAATCCGCTATTTTATCAGTCGGTGTTCCTCGGGGATGTCGATTACTGGACTAACGGCTGGTTCCCCAACCATGTCGGTCAAATGCCGGCCGGGTGGGAAAGTAATGTCGAAATTGTCGGTTACGTAGCCAAGGCTGGTGGCCTGCAGGGTTACCTGGTGTCCAAAAAGCACGTAGAGCAATTCAACATTAAGTCCCTGGATGATTTCAAGCGCCCTGAAGTTAAAAAAGCTTTTGATGATAATGGCGACGGCAAGGCTGATCTGACGGCCTGCCCTCCAGGCTGGGGATGTGAACAGGTCATTACTCACCACTTTGACGTCTACGATCTGGACGACCACATCAATCCGATCAAAGCCGGCTATTCTGCCAGCATGGCGGATACTCTGGCCCGTTATCAGGCCGGAAAGCCGGTTTTCTTTTACACCTGGGCACCTAACTGGACAATTTTCAAGTTGAAGCCCGGTGTGGATGTCATGTGGATTAACGTTCCGGAAATTAAGCCCCGCGAGGCCCAGATGGATGGGGTCGATCGTATGACCGTCAGCGGGATTGAAGGTGCTGTGTCCGATCCGCTGAAGGCTGGTTTTGTGGTCAGCGATATTCAGGTTGTCGCCAACAAAAAATTTCTAGAGAAAAACCCGGCGGCAAAAAGGTTTTTCGAGGTATTCAACTTGCCGTTGATCGATATTAACGAGCAGAACACCAAAATGAATGAAGGCGAGAAAAGTCAGCGCGATGTTGAGCGTCACGCCCAGGAGTGGATTGAAAAGAATCGCTCACAGTGGGATGGCTGGCTGGCCGAAGCACGTAAAGCTGCCAAGTAACAACAGTTTGACCACCACTAGGCCGGGACACATGCTCCGGTCTGGTAGTGGCAACCTTTCTTAAATATTATCCTAGACTACCGAATCAGCGATTTTTTTCATTGCTCCAAAGGCGTTTGTCATATTCTGGGCAAAGTCCTGGTTGGTCGGTTCAGCTCCTTCTACATCGTCACCAAGCAGGTTGACAATCAGTTCCGGCGAGTAGATTAAAAAGCGAATTTCCGTTTTACCCCCTTTATTGTAAACCGAAAAAAACTTCTGTACGAAAACGCTGCGTTCTGGGTTGGCCGGCACAGATTTGCCTGAATTCACCGGTTTACACATCTGAATCATGACATGGCGGTAGTTCTCCGGCATGCTCACTCCCAGGTTGCGATAAAATGCTACCAGATCAGCTTTGTCGAGATGATGGACGCTGAAACCTGATGCGACAATCGCCTTTTTCAGATCTTCGATCAGAACCTCAAAGGATTTATCCGAACTGTTGCGATAAATGGAAACATCGGTCATGATTTACTCCCTTTAGTAAGGTTTTAGGTATGCGTCAGTTGAGTACAGAACCCTCGATCCTGCGGTGAGGACGACAGCTGAATTGTTATAACTGTAGGAATTGTGTTTTGTACTTGTTATGCACATATCGTAATATTCAAGAAATTGAATGTCAACCGCTTTGTTGTTGCGTTGGAGTGATGAATGAGTGATGTCCCGGTCATTTTCTGGTTTCGCCAGGATTTGCGCGTTAATGATAATCCAGCCCTGGCAGCGGCTGCAGAGCTGGGACCTGTCATACCGATCTATATTCTTGATGATAAAGCCCCCGGCAACTGGCAGATGGGGGGGGGCAGTCGCTGGTGGCTCCACCGTTCGTTGCAGAAACTTAAGCAACAGTTACAAGGTCAACTGCGTTTATTTTGCGGGGACGCAGGAGACATCCTGCCGAGACTGACCGGTGAGGTCGGGGCTGAAGCAGTTTTCTGGAATCGTTGTTATGAGCCCTGGCGGATTGATCGCGATCGACGGATCAAGGAGACCCTGAACCAAACCGGTATCAGTGTACAGAGTTTTAACGGATCCTTATTGTGGGAGCCCTGGGAAGTGCTCAAGGGGGACGGCACCCCCTACAAGGTCTTTACCCCCTATTATCGCAACGGTTGCCTTGGTTGCACTCCTCCCAGGCCCCCTGCTGAACAGATCCCGCCGCTGCACTTTTGTGCCTCAACGGACTTATCCGCTTCCTGTCATCTGGATGAACTGCAATTGTTGCCAGGTCACGGTTGGTACAAAAAATTGGAGCAACACTGGCAACCGGGAGAAAAAGGAGCGCACCAGCAGCTCAATGACTTTGTCGCAGGCGGTCTTGACGGTTATCGTCAGGGGCGTGACTTTCCAGCACTGGAGCAGACTTCACGATTGTCGCCCCATCTGCACTTCGGTGAAATTTCCCCCCATCAGATCCGCCGGACTCTATTGACGGCTGCAGCCACGGGAAATATTCCGAAGGCTGATCTTGACCATTTTTTCAGTGAACTGGCGTGGCGTGAATTTTCCTACTATCAGCTTTACCATAACCCTTACCTGCCGGAATCACCTCTGCGTCTCGAATTTCAGCGTTTCCCCTGGCTTAAGGACAAGGAGGGCTTACTTCGTTGGCAGCGCGGACTGACCGGTTATCCGCTGGTCGATGCGGGAATGCGCGAATTGTGGCAGACTGGCTTTATGCATAATCGGGCACGAATGGTCGCGGGCTCTTTTCTGGTGAAAAATCTGTTGCTCCACTGGCGGCAGGGGGAAAGCTGGTTCTGGGACTGTCTGGTGGATGCCGACCTGGCGAGTAATGCGGCGAGCTGGCAATGGGTTGCCGGGTGCGGTGCCGATGCGGCTCCCTATTTTCGTATCTTTAATCCGGTGACCCAGGGGCGTAAGTTTGATCCGCACGGCGACTATGTCCGGCGCTATGTTCCGGAAATTGCCGCACTGCCCGACAAATATCTGCATGCACCCTGGACAGCGCCTGGGGAGCTGCTGGAACAGGCGAGTATTGTCCTGGGCCGGGATTACCCGCTGCCGATAGTTGACCTGAAAGCGTCACGGCAGCGGGCACTGGATGCCTATCAGCAAATGCGGCACAGTGGCTGACCTTTACCGTAAAAGGCCTTTGTCCACGGAAAGCACGGAACGACACGGAAATGATAACCTTTAGAACAACACCATCACTAACCATGCGGGTGGCGTTATCAATGTGTATCTGTTCAGCACTGTCCTTGAGCAGGATCCCCGATCCGGTGCTGAACAGACACAAATTGATCTCTCTATGTTCTTGATTGTGCTTTCCGTGTCGTTTCGTGGATTAGAAAGCCGTTTTTTGCTTATTCTTCAGACATCTCTTGCAGTTGTCGGACGACTATCCCATAAAGACGTGTACTGGTTTTTTCCAGGGTTTCGCTATCCTGTTTTTGCAGAGCGTGAAAAAACTGGCTGCAGATTTTGCGGTCTTCGCTGTTCCAGTTGCTGGTAAAGCCTTTTTTGTCTCCATCCTGTTCTCCAATAAGGGCCGCCTGGTCGTAGTCGCGGCGTCCGTGGGCCCAGTTGATAACGTGAGAAGTAAATAACAGACAGCGATCAAGCAGAATAAACAGTAACTGGATATTGCGTGCCGGTCCGACCTGGATTGAATCACCACCGACCTTGAAGCCTAGCAGCTCAAAACTGTCAATCAGATCCTTCCCCTTAAACAGAGTACCGGCGGCGCCGAGAAACCCTCCCAATGCTGAAAAAACCCCGAAACTGACGCCCCCGGCGGCGAGGTCGATGCCGGCTCCGATGGTTGCACCACTGATGGCACCGGCCAGGACCAGTTGTTTGTCGGTCAGTCCCAGAAATTCCCAGGTTCGATCGCTGAACAGGTCTTGTTCAAGGATCGAGTGCTCAGGGAGTTCAAGATCAAAAATGTTGTGTTTATAGAGGGTACGGATGGCCTTGCGGGTCTGTTGCTCTTTACGGCTGACATAGTCCATATAGGTTTGCGTCAGGTTTTTTTTGATGGCGGTTTCGTTGTCCCTGGTGCTGCAGGTTGCCGTGGTGCGGTAATCAAGGACATCACACAGCAACTCAAGAATCAGCTCGGCGGTGCGCTGACTGCGTCCCTGCCAGTCACTCTGAAAGGTGGAAATGACTATTTTCAGCAGTGGTTCCAGCCGTTGATCGATAGCCTTGAGACTTTCCAGCAGCTCAATGCGCTGGGCATAATTGGCGCGGCTTGAATTGAATACTCGGATGGCATTGAAGTGCTTGCGAAATTCGGCATGCCATTGATCAAGATAGCGGCTGTCCTCCCCCTTGCTGTTGATGACCGCCAAGCGTGGTGCGCCGGTCAGGCGCAGGATCTCCATCTCCGCCTTGTCCATATTGCGTAACGGGCGTGATCCGTCAACCACAAAAATAACCCCGGCGCCCTGGGCCACCGGTGTCAGCAGGCTGCAATCATCACGAAAGTCGGGGTCGTCACGATGCGCAGCAATAAACGCCGCTAGCAGTTGGTTTGTCGGGCCATTGTAAGCTTGCATCCAGACCAGGGTCTGACGCGGATTTTGAAACCCCGGTGTGTCGACAAAACGGATGATTTCCTGCCCATCTATGGTGACAGGAAAGTTTTGAACCTCGGTGGTTTCCCCTGGAATCGGACTGATCCTTACCGAATCATCTTCGGCCAGGGTGGAAAGGACGGAGGATTTCCCCTCGTTGGGATGGCCGATAATGGCGAATATGGGAACAGCGGTTGTCATCAGTTGCGCACCAGTGGGAAAACATCCAGGTAGGGATCAGCCAGAGCTTTAGTGGTCTTCAGCCAGATGGTCAGATCCTGTGATTGAACCGGGGTCAGCGGCTTGCCCGCAGCGGGCTTGCCGATCAGGGCGATAGCCAGGGGTGTGGAGCTTCCAATAATCCGGCGCAGGTGTCCAAGCAGGGTAGTGATCTCCCGGATCGGTGGTTGCCAGGCTTCCTGCAACACAACAATGCCGGCGAGGTCATGTTTCTTCATCATGCTGCTGACCAGATCGAGAAAAGCCCCAGTAGATTCTTCGATGGCACCGTGACGGAGCGGTATCAGCGGGCTGTTTTTGTCTAGTTGAGCCAGATGGGGAGCAAGCAGATCGATGGGGCAACTCTCCCAAAGTTCATCAGGGATCAGGACCAGGTGACCATTACCAGTGAGTGACAGCTTCTGCCGCTCAAGTTTGGGGGTCGGTTCATGACGAACCACGGGAGGTATCTGTTGCTGTGCTTCGGTGTGTACCAGTGGCGTCAGCATGCGCCGACGTAACTGACGAAAAGAGGCGCTGTCAAAGGGTAAATTTCTTAGCCCGTGGCCTAGTTGATAACTCCCCCAGCCCAGCAGCAACAGTCGTGGCAGCAGCCCGTAAATCAGGACACCGCACAGCAGGAACGGCCACCAGGAAGCAAGTCCCGCGCTGGTCAGGCGCCAGTTGCCCTCAATCAGGATAATCTTGCTGCCGATAATCTGCTCAATCCCGGGATAGGCCCATTGTGTCGGTAGCAGCCAGGCCCAGGGCAGGGCGATCCAGCGCACCAGCTCGGCGAGAAAGGTGTCGGTCAACGGCAGGGTCGACTGCCAGCCGAAGGCAACATCGGTGAAGCTGATTTTAGCCAGCAGGGTCATTAGTACCCCCAGATTAAAACCAATGCCGGCTAACTGCAGCAGGATAAAGGCCGGCCATAACAGCAGATTGCCGTAGAGCTGTCGAAGCTGCTGCAAGCTTCCTGCAACGGCCTGCAGGTCAAGGCGCCGGGTGGCGGGCAGGTGTTTTTGTGAACGTTTGAAAACAGAGGTAAAGAGTCTGGCCAGGCCACGGCTGAGCAAGGCATAGAGAACGAACTTGGGAGCTTTAACCCGGTGCACTAAACGAGAAGCGAAAAGCCCGAGGTTGAGCAAGACCAGCAGCAGTTGCACGAGGATGAAGGTGGCAAAAAAACCGGAGACATTGACCGGTGTGGTGCCGTCATAACGGAGAAAAGATGCTGCCATACCGCCACCAATCAGCAGACTGAACAGAAAGAACAGCGTTGCGCTCAAGGTGGTCGTCTCCTGCCAGATCTGCCCCGGCAGAGGAACTTGTTGCCGCTGGTATTCCTGACGGCGGGCAGAAAGCCAATGGCCGGCCAGCTCGCGGGTGGCAGGTTCGGCTGCTGGATCGAGCCCTGTGGCAAGATAAATAGCCCGGTCACGTTGGCGTAGCTCAGTATCATCGCCCTGTTCAAGGCGTGGTTCATCGCGCTTGAACATAAATTCAAGATCGAGGATGTCAGGCAGAGTAAATAATGGTTTCATTGACGGCGGCGCTATCTGATTGAGATAATGTTAACAGGGTGTTTATTGTGCCGGGATCATAACAAAAAACCGCCGTCTGCGACAGCCTGTTGCTGCAGTGTTTTACCCTGGAGGCTCATCATGAATGATCTGCTCAACCATCCGTTAATCTCACAGCGCTATTTTTTCCCGCGCCGGGGTTTTTTGTCTGAGCCTTGTCGGGTGGAAGTCGAAGGGGCAGAGCTCGCCTGCTATTACCGTGAGGTTGATCCGCAGGCCAGAACCCTGGTGCATTTTCATGGCAATGGCGAGATTGTTGATGACTGGCTGGACGGATTTGTCGAAGCCATCGCTCACCTTGGGTGCAACTGTTTTCTGGCCGAGTACCGTGGTTACGGCAGTTCAACCGGCGAACCGCAGCTGGGGAAGATGCTGGAGGATGTGGAGGCAACAGTTGCCGCCTTGCAGCTTCCGCCCGAGCAGTTGATCATCTTCGGCCGCAGTGTCGGTGCGATCTTTGCCCTTGAGGCGGTTCGGTTGTTTCCAGACGTGGCCGGCCTGGTGATCGAAAGTGGGATTGCCGACATGCGTGAACGTCTACTGTTACGTGTTCACCCACAGGAACTGGGGGTCAGTCTGCCGGAATTCGATGCGGCTGTCGATGCTCATCTCAATCATCAGCACAAAATTGCTGCTTATCCGGGCCCGCTGTTGGTGATGCACACGCGCAACGATGGGCTGGTGGGGGTGCACCACGCTGAAAAGCTTTACCAATGGGCTTCTGGACGCAAGAAGTTGAAGATTTTTCCCCGGGGGAACCATAATGACATTTTGTTCGTGAATAGCCGCGAGTATTTTTCAACCCTCGAGGATTTTATCGCTACTTTGTAAACGAATTTTTATGTGCAAAGGGTGGCGCTGAATAATTAGAATGATCGAAGGTTTAGAACCGCGCTGAGTTCGTTGAGATCAAAGGGCTTTGCCAGTACGGCACAGAACCCGTGTTTTCTATAATTAGCCATGATCGGATCCTGAGAGTAACCGCTTGATACGACAATGCGGGCATCAGGATCAAGGGCGAGAATTTCCTGTGCTGTGTCTTTACCGCCTTTGCCACCGGGAACGGTGAGGTCGAGAATGGTCAGACAGATGGGATTTTCCTGGCCCAGATGTTCCCGATACAGACGAACGGCCTCTTCTCCGTCTGCTGCTGCCAGCGATTCCAAACCAAATTCCTCGAGCATCAGGCAGATGGTCTGGCGTACCGACTTCTCATCATCCATCACCAGTACTTTGCCCTGAAGTCTGTTGTTCGAAAGTTTTTCAGATTGAACTTTGGGTTCCTGTTGTTTTTTCTCTGAGGCCGGCAGGTAAATGCTGAAGGTGGAGCCCTGCCCAGGTGATGAGTCCACCTGGACATGGCCGTCATGTTTGTTGATAATTGAGAGGACGATAGACAACCCTAACCCGCTACCCTGGGGTTTGGTAGAAAAGTAGGGGTCAAAAACCTGGTCGAGGATTTCAACTGGGATCCCCTCACCCTGATCGCTGATGGTTACCTGTACGTATTGTCTGGAGGGATCAAGGGGTGTGCCGGCTATTTCATTCCTATCTGCGATAACGCAGGAGAGAGTAACAACCCCTCCTTTCGGCATTGACTGTACGGCATTAAGGACCAGGTTCTGAACCACCTGACTGATCTGGTTGGTGTCGATATCCACCAACGGTAGTTTGTCGGCGAAATTGTAGTGGCAGGAAACTTCTGTCCCATGAAGAATGAAATCGGTTGAATCCTTAATGATTTCCGGTAGCGAGGCGGTCTGCCTGATCGGTTGCCCTCCTTTGGCGAAAGTCAGGAGTTGCCTGGTCAGATCGCGCGCTCGCAGGGATGCTTTGGTCGCATCCTCGAGGCGTTTACGGGTTTTTTCAGCAAGGTTGGCATCGAGTAGGGACAAATCAATGTTGCCAAGAATCGCGGAAAGCATATTGTTGAAATCGTGGGCTATGCCGCCGGCGAGCAGGCCGAGGGACTCAATCTTGCGCGCCTTTTCGAGTTCACGTTCGAGGCGATACTGATCGCTGATATCACGGAACACCAGTACCACGCCGATGGTTTCGCCGCTGCCGGTAATGATTGGCGCACCACTGTCAGCGATGCTGCGCATCTGACCATCACGAGATATCAATGCCGTATGGTTTGCCAGCCCCACAATTTGTCCGGAACCCAGAACTTTTTCCACTGGACTCTCGCACCGTTCACCGGTTTGCTCGTTGATGATATGGAAGACCTCGGCAAGGGAACGACCTGCAGCTTCATTGATTGTCCACCCGGTAAGCTCTGTGGCAATCGGGTTCATCAGCACCACCTGACCTTTAGTATCGGTGGTGATAACTGCATCACCGATGCTGTCGAGGGTGACGGCGAGTTGTTCTTTTTCTGCCGCAAGAGCGCGCTCGGCCTGTTTTTTTTCAGTGATGTCGGTAGCTACTTCCAGACGTACAATCCGGCCATCGACCCAATTGATAGCCCGATCCATGATGTAGTACCAACGCTGGTTTCTGGTGTTATGAAATTCCCAGGCATGGATGCCGGTTGGTTGTCCCTGGGTGTCAATCAACAAATGATTCGTGCAAAAAGGGCATGGCCCTGATTGATCTGATTGAATGGCCTGCCAGCAGATCCGGCCGGTGACATTGCCAAAAATCTTTCTGCCCTGGCGGTTGATAAAAAGAATTTCGTAGGTTTGCATGTCCGCTACGTAGACCAGGGCATCGAGGCTGTCCATGATCAGGCGAAAGCGCGCTTCACTATCACTTAAGGTTTGACGATTGGCATCTATCCGGGTTGCCATGTCGAAAAGGGTATCGCTCAGAGTTGTGATCTCCTTTGGTGCAAGCCCAATAGAAGGGCGTTCCAGGATGGTTCCTGAAGCCAGGTTGCGGCTGAACCTGGCAAGGGTTGTTATCGGTATGACCAGGGTGACGCGCCCAATGCGCCAGGCCAGGATCAAGGTTGCTATCATGGCTCCCAGCAACAGCAACAAATTGCGGGTCAGAATGGCGTTGGCGGATTGGAGAACCTCCTGCTCTGAGATTCCGGCCCAGACATAGGCATAGGCGGGTGTATCGGGGCTCAGACTGATGGGCTTAAAGGCAATGACACGTTGGGTACCATCTGATCCGATACTTTTGAATATTCTGTTCTCCTGCGCAGCGCGGGATTTTTCCCATGCCTCTTGCGCTATAGACTGACCAATCGGGTTGGTAGCGGGACGGCTGGGTTGATAGAACAGGCGGATTCCCTGATGATCGGTGACGGCAATAAAGGATTTCTCCGACAGCTGCGGAACGTCCTGCAGTGCTGAAAAATGCGCCAGGTTGACGGCGGCGGTCAGTACACCGCGGGTTTTACCATCCGCATTTTTGACCGGGTAGGCAAAGGCCAGGGCGGGTTCGGCTGTACCAACCCGCGATATGATAAATTCGCCTACGGCAAAATCATCACCGCTAACGGTTTGACGAAAATGTTTGCGGTCGGCGAGGTTTATCCCTTCGAAGGGCAGAGCGGATGCCAGGACCTCGCCATCAAGATCGGTCAGGGTGAAATTCTGGAATTCGGGATTCTGCTTGATCAGGGACTGAAATACTTTTTCGCCGGCATCGAGGTCAAATTCCCGGATTTCAGGCAGTAACGCCAGGGTAGAAAGGATGCTGCGGCTGGTATTGACAAGATCAAGCTGGGCTTGTGCCATGCTGTGGGTAAGGAGTTGAACGTTCCGTTGAGCGTCTTTGATGGCGATTTGGCGTTGCTCAAAACCACTAAAGAGTAGAATGCTGAAGGCGGGAATCAGTGCAATGATCAACAGTAAGGCAAGACTTTTGCCAATAGATCCCTTAAGCCAACGAATCATCCCGGGCCCTTCATAATGAGTACTGGTGCGCGAACTTTTTACTTAACAGGATTTTTCGCATACTAGCATCTGTTTAGCGCAACTCCAAAGGGTTATTGTGTTGATCTTTATGCTTGCAGTGGCATGAGTTGTGTGGTTATACTAATAAGCACAAACTAATGATCGGACAGGGTTGTATGTCCCAGAATTCTCTTCTTATTGTCCAGCAATATCCCCGGCCGCCGGAGCGGTTTGAGGATTTTCTGCGCCTGTTGTTCGAACGTCATCAGCTTGACATGTTTCAGAGTCGTCAGCGCCTGCTTGGACGTAGCCTGGCCCAACTGGCCCAGGGGACGCGCAACGAGCTGGAACTGGTTTCGACAACCCTGGCTGAAGCAGGTCATATTCATTGGTTGATTGACCCTGTTCTTCCTGCATTTCCGTCCCTGCGGATCTATGGACTGGAAGTGTCAGATAGCCGGGTCCGGTTTGCCTGCCGTAACGAGGAGATCGAGTTTGTTCAGGATGCAACAGTTCTGGCGGTGCTGGCTGATGTGTCTGGTGGGCTGGCAGAAAAGCTGATGGCACGTATGTTGGCGAGCAATGCCTACCGCGGACGTGAGGCAATGCAAGCTGAAGACCAGCAGCAACTTTGCAGTATGATTCTTCAGGGACAACCCGTTCTTGATTTCTATCGTCTTGACAAAAACAAAACAATAACCGCAGCGGTGCGGGTTTTTCCCGGGCGCTTCAACCCCCAAGGGCTGGGCGAAGCGGGTACTTTAAGCAGTCGTAAAAATCTCGAAGTGCTGCTTACATTGCTGGAACAGCAGTCTGCTGCTTTTCAACTTCATACCGATCTCGGGTTGGCTCTCTTGCCGGGTTGTCAATTGCGCCGCGCAGATAAAAATGATCAGGATGCCCTGCGCCATAACCTGAATTGTATGACCCGCTATGGCTGGTTGATGGCCGATCTGTGGCGCCATGGGTCGTTGCCGCGTCCGACTGGCGCCAACCCGGATCAGAATATATCATCTGGCGGTTTGGGAGCCTTGTTGGCGGCACCACTACTGGCTACCGGAGAAATAGTCCAGGAAACAGCTGTGGGGCAGCATCCCCTGATGGATGAAATAGCCGCGGCTATTGGTGATGATGACCGGGCAGGATCAAAAAATCGTGACACATCCGTGCAGCAGTCGGCGACCCTGCTGTTGCCGGCCCCTCCGCCAAGTGCGCCCGCGGCCTGGAGTGCTCAACGCATCAAGACCCTGATCGTCTTTGGAGCTGGTTTTTTAGTCTTTGCCTTGCTGTTGCTGGCTGATCGCAGTGACCTGATCGACCAGATAGCTAACCACAGCATGGCTTCAGGCGCGGCGCCCTTTGTCCTCGCGGTTCTGTCTTTTGCTTATGGGTTTTATCATCTGCGCATCAAACGCAAGATCGAGAATACCCCGACCAGCCGGATCCGCTCCGTGGCGATGGGCATGGTAGAGGTCAAGGGTAAGGCCCTGCGCAAATATGCCCTCGTGGCCCCCATGTCCCATACGCCCTGTGTCTACTATCGCCTGACCCGTTATCGCAAGGACAAAAATGACCGTTGGCAGGCAATCAGTGTCTCCTCCAGCGATAACGCTTCTTTTTTTCTCGAAGATGACACCGGTCGCATTGAGATCAACCCTGCCGGCGGACGGGTTAGGGCCGGGACTCGACATGAAGGGTTTCCCGGTCAGGTCGGTCTGACCCGTTTTGATTCCGATCAGACGGAAAAATGGCAGGAAGAGATTGTTGTTGAAGGGACCCTGCTCTATGTGCTCGGTTTTGCATCCAGTAAGCCGGCCGAAGGTGAATCACTGCGTGAAGAGGTACAGACGGCGTTACGTGATCTTAAGCATGATCCGCAGCGGTTAAAGCAGTTTGATCTTGACGGTGACGGAAAAATCTGTGTTGACGAATGGGATGCGGCCCGTGCCCGGATGGAAGAAGAGGTTTACCATCAGCGGTTGATCCAGCGCAGCCAGCAACGCCGGCGGCAGGAAGATCATATCGTGATCGGGCGCCAGCCTGGGCGGCCGCTGATCATCGCTGAAACCCACTCCGAAACCCATTTAACCGGAAAATATCGCAATATGGCCATGGGTTTGTTATTGTTGAGCACCATCTTGACGGGGACATCAATCTATTTACTATTAAATTACGTACAATAGTTTTTCCATCTTACCTGAAAAGGAGCTTGATTATGACCGGTTGGATCACATTGGGTGTGTTGTTGCTGCTGCTGGTCGCAGTGATTGTTTACACCATCATCATCTACAATGGCTTTATTGCCCTGAAAAATACCATCAGCCAGGATTGGAGCAACATTGACGTGCTGTTAAAGCAGCGCTACGATGAACTACCCAAGTTGATCAAGGTTTGCGAAGGGTACATGCAGCACGAGCAGAGAACCCTCGAAGCGGTTGTCAAGGCTCGCTCCATGGTCAACTCGGCACGTACCGACGAGCAGCAGTTGCAAGCCCAGAATATGCTGACCGATACCCTGAAATCCTTGTTCATGGTGGTGGAACGCTATCCCGATCTTAAAGCTGATGCCGGTTTTCGCCAGCTCAGCAACCGGATAACTGAAATCGAAGATCAGATTGCTGATCGACGTGAACTTTACAATGCCTCGGTGACCATCTACAACACCCGGCTTGGGCAATTCCCCGATCTGGTGGTTGCCAATATGTTCAAATTTCAACCAAGCACTCTCTGGATTATTGACCCTGAACATCGTCAGGACGTCGCCGTGAGCTTTGCTACCGGTTAAAGTTTCTGCCCGAACCGACCGACAAGTACAAGGACGACCGGCTTATCTCCGGATTGCTAATTCATCATCTGTTGGGCGGGTTCTGGGACATTTTTTATGGCATTAGATTATTACAGATTGCTGGGTATCCCGCCTGATGCCGATCAGCAGCGGGTAAGAAGTGCCTACCGCAGTCTGGCCAAGCGTTTTCATCCTGATACTAATCACGGCTCGGAAACAGCGGCTGAACTCTTCCGTCAGGTCAGCAACGCTTATCGGATTCTCTCCGATCCGGCGCGGCGGGCGCGATACGATGAAGAACTGGCCAGGCGGCAGCAGAGCAATCCCACGGCTGCTCCTGCTAAACCAACGGCACATCTTGATCCGGCACAAAAATTCAGCCGCTTTGTCAATTCCCTCCTTGAGGCAATCTTTGCCCCAGAGGAAGCCCCGGTAGCGCCGACCCCAGTGCGGCCGGTAGTTACCAAACCAAATAAAACCCCCTCGTTTAATTTTTTCTATCATCGCGCTCTGGAAAAAGAAAAACCCCAATATCAGCGTGGCAGCGATGGAGTGTTTCGCAAAGTTCAGCGCAAAAAACCACCGGTTTAAATTCATTTCACACCGCAGCGACACCTTGATTTGCGCTCCAGCCACCAATGCGGCTATGATTCCCTACTAAAATGACAAAACCTCAACAGGAGCTTTTTATGGAAGACGGATTGGCGCAATTGAAAATGTGTGAACTCAAGGCCAAGGGGCTGATGGAAGAGATGGATCGGCGCTCAAATAAACCGACAGTTGTCTGTGGTAAATGCGGTGCCAAGGCCAATCAGGCAGAGCATCTGCATAACCCGCGACCATTGGCAAAAAAGTTTTCTGACGGTTTGTGGGGGTGACGGTGCAGGAATATCTTGATTTTTTTCGCGCCAACGATCATTTTGCCCGGCATTGCGGTTTTAAACTGCTCGAAGTAAAGCCCGGTTTTGCAACTGCGAACATGGTGATCCAGCCATTTCACTTTAATGGTGCCAACACGGTTCATGGTGGTGCTCTGTTTGCCCTGGCCGATTTTGTTTTTGCGGCGGCGGTGAACAGCCGTGGGCAGCTGGCCCTGGCAATCAATACCAGCATGGCGTTTATTAACGCCGCTTTTGGTGGAACCCTCGTTGCAACGGCCCGGGAGGTTTCCTGCAATCGGCGACTCGGGGTGTACCAGGTTGATATTCACGATGAGCAGGGGCAATTGATCGCCCAGTTTCAGGGGACAGCCTATCGCAAGAGCGAATCGCTGCTGCCGGAGAGTGAGGAGGGGTAGAGGTTCAGTACCGGGTCGGGAACCCTATGTCAAGGGACGCTTTTCGTCATCCATGACCGCTTTTTGTCGCCGTCCATGGCGACAAAAACCCTTGCCACAGGATCCCCGACCCTACGCAAGGATAGAGCTGACCAGATACAATAATTAATAGTATTTTTTGTCCGTTGTCATTTCATTTCAAGGAGTATCCCAATTTATGATCGAAGCAAGTGATTTTCGTCGTGGGGTGATTTTTCAGCAGGATGCTGCCCCCTGCCTGGTGGTGGATGTCAGTTTTCAGTCGCCGACCGCACGCGGCGGCAATACCCTGGTCAAAACCAAATATCGCAATCTGTTGACCGGCCAGGTGTTGAGTGGTTCATTCAAATCGGGCGACCGTTTCGACGAGGCCGATTTTTCCCGTCGTAAGGGGCAGTTTTTATACGCTGCTGATGACCAGGGCGTGTTCATGGATAATGAAAATTTTGAGCAATATGAGCTGGGCGGGGATATCTATGAAGATATTCGTGGCTATCTGCTCGAAGGAGCCGAAGTCACCCTGGGAGTCTATAATGATCAGGTTGTCACTATTGACCTGCCGCAGGTGGTGGAGTTGACCGTGACCGAAACCGCGCCGGCAATTCGTCACGCCACCGCTACCGCCCAGACCAAGGAGGCGGTACTTGAAACCGGAATCAGTGTTCAGGTGCCGGGTTATCTTGAAAGCGGGGAGAAAATCAAGGTTGATACGCGCGAGTGCCGGTTCGTTTCCCGGGCTTAGTCGCCATGATTGACCTGCAACAGATCAGAACCGAACTGACTCAACATCAGCCACAATTACTGATGCAGCAGGACTTTCGCCGGGCAGCAGTGGCCATGCTGCTGCGTGAGCAGGCCGGTGAAACGGAAGTTCTGTTGATCCGGCGCGCCGAACATGAGCTGGATCCCTGGTCGGGCGATCTGGCTTTTCCGGGGGGGGG
>RRYU01009502.1_pt1 | contig 47858 bp, 35 predicted proteins | sample 2162651 | NCBI WGS metagenome assembly RRYU01 (sample SAMN10267283, study PRJNA491782) | microbial mat metagenome | isolation source: biomat in the production well | place: Japan: Minami-Kanto gas field, natural gas well KTG3 | collected 2017-06
ACTTGCGCGATATAGGCATCCAGGGAATCCGTTATGCTTTACAACTACACCTGCTACTGCCACTCTATCTCTGTGGACTGGTGATCGGCCTGGTACAAACCTGGCCACTGTTACAGGCAGCCGGACGCGGCGACCTGCGCAACCCATTTTTAGAAAATCTGGCGGGTAATCAGTGGGATGCCCTGGTTGATCTGTCTATTGCCCAACCAGAAGCCGTAGCTACAGCGGCCACTGGCTGGCTGATGATTTTACCTCTGCTGACACTGCTGTTTGGCATAGCTTATAATTTCTTTTCTGGCGGAATCATACATACGTGGTTGGGCCGGCGTTCATTCTGGTCAGGCTGCCGACACACCTTCTGGACATTTACGGGACTGGGAGGACTGCTGGTGATCCTGGCCGCATTGAGTATCATGGTTGGTGTACTGCTGGGAAACTTCGTGGGCAACACCGGAGTTGTGATTATTACGCTGGCACTGCTCCAGATACTCAACGTAGTGGGCGAATATGGCCGGGCCAGTGCCATCGTAGAGAACCGGCGCAATCCAGTGTATCTACTCATACGGGCAAGCACATTTTGCTTTCGTCATGCGGCTGGTGTGTTAAGCTTCGCCCTGCTGGGACTCCTGCTGCATACAGGTGTCTTGCTACTCTACCGCCTGGCGGTCGCACAGGGCGGCACTCCCCTGGTAATTATCACCCAGCAACTGCTCATTCTGGCCTGGCTCTGGATCAAAATACTGCGCCTGGCCTGGGCCACACGCTATGTCGATCTTCGCACGGAAATTCAAATATAGTTTATCGCCTATCGCCCGGGTTGAATATGCATAGTGAGGATACACCCATGACCATACCAATCATTCGCGATATTACGCTGGCCCAGAACGGCATTCTGCGGCGCACACTTTTAGACGACGATCAGACAGTGACGCAGGCAGTTGAGCGCATCGTGCGCGATGTGCGCACCCGTGGCGATGACGCACTGTATGAGTGGACACTCCAACTGGATGGTGTGAGACCAGAGCAGTTGATGATACCAGCAGAGCGCCTGGAGGTCGCCGCCGCCAGCCTGGAACCATCTCTGCGCGAAGCGCTGCACCTGGCAGTGCAAGAACTCGAGCGATTTCACAGGCGACAGGTGCGCAACTCATGGGTCGATTTCAACGTCGAAGGAGTACTGGGGCAGATTGTAGTACCGCTGGAACGTGTGGGTATTTATGTACCAGGCGGCACAGCACCTCTGCCATCGTCGTTACTGCATGCGGCCATTCCGGCACGTGTAGCAGGTGTTTCCGAACTAATTGTCTGTTCACCACCTCAGCGTACCAGTGGCGAACCAGCCGAGATTGTGCTGGCCGCCGCCTATATAGCCGGAGTGCGTCAGGTATTTGCCCTGGGTGGTGCGCAGGCGATTGCGGCCATGGCCTTTGGCAGTGCAAGCGTTCCCCGGGTTGACAAAATTGCTGGGCCAGGTAACCAGTTTGTTACTATGGCTAAAAAGCTCGTATTTGGTGCAGTAGGCATCGAGAGCCTGGCTGGCCCGACCGAGACCCTGTTGATCGCTGATGCCGCCGCCAACCCGTGCTATGTGGCCGCCGACCTGCTGGCACAGGCGGAACATGTGCTGGCTAGTGCCATCCTGTTAACGCCATCAGCGGAACTGGCCACGGTTGTACAGACAGAAGTAGCGCGGCAACTCGAAAGCCTGCCCGAAGCAAACGCACAGGCCGCCGCCGAGGCCGTTAGCCAGCGTGGCGGCATTGTGCTGGTGCCGAACCTGGATGTGGCTGTTGACCTGGCGAATGCATATGCCCCAGAGCATCTTTGTCTGCTGCTGGAACAACCGTGGGACTATGTTGGACGGATACGCAACGCCGGGGGCATTTTTCTCGGCGAACAGTCGTTTGAAGTACTGGGTGACTATGTGGCTGGCCCATCACATATTATGCCCACCGAGGGCACAGCACGCTATGCTTCACCAGTCAACGTCGATGATTTTCGCAAGGTCATTTCCCTGGTGGGGCTAAATCAGGCGGCGCTGCAACGGATTGGTCCGGCCGCCGCTCGCCTGGCCGAGGCCGAAGGTCTGTTTGCCCATGCTGCAGCCGTACGAGCGCGTCTGGAAGACAACGGATAAACAGTAGATCAGTTAGATGTAGTATAATGCAGGCGCAATGACGCCATACATGAACAGATCGATCATACTATGACTATCCGTAAGAGCCTGCTCAGGATAGTACGAGCTTAACAAAACAGAATTTCACGGAAGACCACGTACTACCATCTTGCACGCGGATCAACACGCGCACCACAGAGACACGGAGGGGATCAGAGGAGATGTGGATCATCTCCGTAACCTCCGTCCCTCCGTGGTGTATCTGGCACGTGTGCATGCAAACGGGTATCACGCGTGTCAATAACATCCAGGCCGGCAAGCATTTATTTTATGGTTGATGACCAGGTTTTACAAGTAGCAAGGTTATGGAGCAATGATTATCCAGACGTTTGTTGTTATGTTATTTAATATCCTCTCGTTTCTGATTTTAGGGCGTGTATTGATCTCCTGGATTGATCCAATGGGCAATATGCGTGCTTCACAGATATTACGAGATCTGACCGAACCAATCCTGGGGCCTCTTCGCAGTATTATACCGAGCGTAGGTATGTTTGATATTTCGCCCTTGATTGCCCTGCTCATATTGCAGCTTATTGCGCGAGTGATTATGGAAGCACTTTAAGCCAAACCTACCCCCGGCTGAAGCTATGCGTGGTTGAGGATCTGCAGCTCCGGGCAAATACACTGGTCTGTTGCTGAACGCAACAAACCCTGTACTGCCCGGATTTTGCTACTTCTACCCAGAAATTGAACTATACCCCGAAATTCTCCTTCTCACGGGTAGATTTTTGGATAGATCGCATCAGGATGCTCTATGGCCCCTCTCCTTCTACCTCTCACGGATAGGTTTTTTCCGTAGGGACGCGCTTCTGCGCGTCCGGAGGTCGTCCTGATGCGGCAAACGTCTGCATGGACAGGCAGAAGCCTGTCCCTACGGATGGCGTTACGATGCGATCCGGCCAAAAAACTACCTCTATGAGACCCCCTCTCCCTTTCCAGGTCTATCCATGACCCACACGTGAGGGCGTGTGGAACCTCTGGCCTCCGCAAAAAATATTTTGGGTTTGTTGTGGTGGCTTTGCCACCACAACAAACCCAAAATATTATGATCTCGGCGGGGCGCAGCCCCGCCGGTACCCGTGGAGAGCAGGTAGCTACCCACACCCAACCTGTGCAAAGTGCTTGATGCAACCATGGAAACTGTGCAAATTGCTTGACGCACCTCAAAAAAGCGTGGTATACTGGAATCGTTTCCATAATAAATAATCATAATGCATTAAAAAAGAGCGAAAAATATAGTTGTTTTTCGTTCTTTGCTATTTTCATAATTCGTAAGCAGTCAATGAGGAACTGCTTTTAAGCTACACTACTATTATGAGTGCCACCATACGCGATGTTGCGTTACGGGCCGGTGTTGGCCTGGGAACTGTTTCACGGGTGCTAAACAATAGCCCCTCGGTTAGCCTTGCCACACGCCAGCGCGTACTGGATGTTATTGCCGAATTACAGTACACGCCCAATCAGGTTGCGCGCAATCTATCATTGGGAAAAACGCTGACGATTGCAACAATTGCGCCGTTCTTCACCCGGCCATCGGTGGTAGAACGATTACGCGGGATCGAAGCAAGCCTGGCGAACAGTGGTTATAACCTGATTGTGTGCAATATCGAGACGGTCGAACGGCGCGACTCGGCTATGCGCGAGTTTCCCCGCAAAGAGCGTGCCGACGGTGTGTTGATTATATCGATCACTCTCACTACCGAAGAAATAGCGATATTTCGACACTCGGGCGTTGCAATCGTCCTTATTGATACGCATATTCCGGGAATGCACAGTGTCATAACGGATGATCAGATGGGGGGACGGATTGCAACCCAACATCTGCTGGAACTGGGCCATCGTCGTATCGCGTACATCAGCGACCCGCTGGAAGACCCGCTCAAATTCACCAGTAGTAAAGAACGTTATATTGGCTATCGGCAGGCGCTTGACGACGCTGGTATTCCCTTCTGGGAAGGCTATCATCGCATGGGCTTGCATGGTCGGTATGAAGCTCGCCGCCTGGCAAATGATCTGCTGGCACTGGACGAACGGCCTACAGCTATTTTTGCTGCCAGCGACACCCAGGCACTGGGTGTGCTAGAGGCTGCGCGGGATAAAGGTTTGCATGTGCCGGCGGATCTGTCGGTAATCGGGTATGACGATATTGAAGTTGCCGAGTATCTGCATCTAACAACTGTACGACAGCCACTGTTTGAATCAGGAGTGCGTGGCGTTGAGACGCTCTTAGGTCTGCTGGCTGGCTCTGATACCACACCTGTGTATGAGCGTCTTCCGGTTGAACTGGTGGTGCGCGATACAACCAGGCCTCCCACGAGTACATAAGCAATAGACGGTAAATGGTAGGCCGTCTGCCTATATGCAGCAGGCTATTCATAAAGGGGGTGAGGCCTGGTCGGTAGGAGATGACCACATCACATGCTCGATTGATTTTGATTGATCCACATACTGTTTTGTTACGAGTTTTGCTGATCTACGCTGTATGTAGCCAGGGGCGCTACATCTGTACCAATGGAGGTAATTACATGTTTCGCAAGTCCCCCCTTTTTCTTATGCTAGTTATCTTCAGCCTGGCGCTGGCTGCCTGTGGTGGTGGCGGTGATACGGGCGGAGCAACCACGGACACTACTACAGAAGCAGGTTCAGGCGACGGAGGAACCGTAACCATTTTTGGAGCCTATACCGAGCCAGCGGAAGTTGAAGCCTTTAATGCTGGCTTTGCGCCGTTTGAAGAGGAAACGGGCATCGACGTGGTCTATGAGGGTGCCAGTGACTTCGAGGTGTTGATTGTCACACGGGTTGAAGCCAACAATCCCCCGGATATCGCCGGGTTTCCTCAACCTGGCCTGATGAATCGCTTTGCGGATCAAGCCATCGATATTACAACAGTTATGGACATGGAAACGCTGCAACAGCAGTATGACCAGAGCTGGCTGGATATGGGGACGACACCCGACGGCAAGATGATCGGGGTCTGGAACCGGGCGGTGGTGAAGAGCCTGGGCTGGTATAACCCCACTGTGTTTGCCGAGAAGGGCTATGAAGTGCCTGAAACCTGGGATGATCTGCTGGCGCTGACCGACCAGATCGTGGCTGATGGCGGCTCACCCTGGTATGCACCGATGGAAAGTGGCAACTCAACTGGTTGGGTAGGCACCGACTGGATCGAAGATATCATGCTGCGCACCACGTCGGTTGAGAATTATGACCGCTGGACGGTGCCAGCAACACCGGAAGATCGCCTGTTGTTCAGCTCGCCGGAAGTGAAAAACGCCTGGGAGCAAATGGGCTATTTCCTCTTGAACGACCAGTATGTCTATGGTGGCACATTGACCACCCTTAATGATCGCTTCTTTGACACGGCTGTGCCGTTGATCGAAGGAAACGCCTACCTGGCTAAGCAGGGCAGCTATATGCCTGGTTGGGTAGCGGAAGACTTCCCCGATCTAGAGGTTGGGCCTGAGGGGCAACTGAACTACTTCTACTTCCCGGCTATCGACGAACAATATGGTAACCCTGTGCTGGTAGGTGGCGATGTCTACTCGATGTATAACGACCGGCCCGAAGTACGGGCAGTGATGGAGTATCTAACCACAGCAGAATCGATCCGTCCGGCGATTGAAGCAGGCGTGTTTCAGTCTCCGCATAAGGATGTCAACCTGGACTGGTTTGATGAGACAAACCGGGGCATTGCCGAGATTCTGCTCAATGCTGACGCCGTACGTTTCGATGGCAGTGACCTGATGCCTGGCACAGTCGGCGCTGGGACGTTCTGGAGCGGGATTGTGGACTATATTAGCGGTGATGATCTGGATCCCATCCTGGAGGATATTGACGCAAGCTGGCCATCGTCGTAGGTACACAATGTGCGGCAGCCATGCTGCCGCACGCCACACTTCAAAGCAGACAATAAAATGCGGAATGCGGCAGCCATGCTGCCGCATGCCAAACTGAACATACAGCGTACCACTCTGACATATTGCTGGCCTTCAACTCATCAGGTGGAGTTGCCTGATTGAACGTTGCCGTTCGTGGAAGGAGTACACATATGGAACAGCGAACACAAAGTAGCATCCCTATCACCGAGCCACAGGGACCTGGTATGACCGGGGGCAGTGGAGGGCAGAAAGGGATTGACTGGAAAGAAGTGTTCACGACAGGCCCACTGCGTTTCCTGGTTGCTATTGCTATTCCCCTGATTACATTTCTGATTCTGTGGCAAAGCTTTATCTTTATGCGCGATAGCGATGCGCCCAAGCTGCTCATCGCGGTGGTAGCCATGGTGGTGGGTGTCGGGGGTATCTGGGCATTGTATATCAGTACTAACTACTTGATTGAGCGCATGCCTCTGCGTCTACGCGATGCGCTGCGGCCCTATCTGTTCGTTGGCCCGGCCATGGTTATCCTGGGTATCTTTCTGATCTACCCGGCATTGAACACCATCTACCTGAGTTTTCTCGGGCCTCGTTCAGACACATTTGCTGGACTGCAAAACTACGCCTTTGTGTTCACCAATCGTGAAATGCAGTCGGCGTTATTTAATAATGTGCTGTGGATTGTCTTTGTAACCGGTATTGCCGTCCCATTGGGCTTACTGATAGCAGTGCTGGTAGATCGCCTGCGTGGCTGGGAAGAGACTTCGGCAAAATCAATCATCTTCTTGCCAATGGCGATCTCGGCAGTGGGTGCCAGCGTGATCTGGGGCTTTATGTATACAGCCAAGCCAATTACCCAGGAGCAGATTGGCCTGCTGAATGCGATTGTCGTAGGCATGGGCGGTGATCCGGTTGACTTTTTGCGCACAGCTACGGCCCGATTTAACACCTTTGCCCTGATTGCGATTCAAATCTGGCTTCTGACGGGCTTCTGTATGGTCATCCTCTCCTCCGCCGTCAAGGGGGTTCCGGATGAATTGCTTGAGGCTGCCCGCATTGACGGCGCAAATGAGTTTCAAATCTTCTTTAAAATTCTGATTCCCTCGGTGATGCCAACCATTATCACTGTGGCAACAACCGTTTTCATTATTGTGCTGAAAGTGTTCGATATTGTCTATGTTATGACCAATGGCCAGCGCAATACCGAAGTGGTCGCCAACCGTATGTTCAACGAGTATTTTAAATTTGCCGATTATGGGCGCGGCAGTGCCCTGGCGGTGATACTCTTGATTGCGGTTATACCAATCATTATTGCGAATATTCGCAGTCTGCGTGAACGGAGGAGCTAACAATGAGTGTTTCTACTAAAACTACTGATACAATGACCGTATCATCAGCATCGGGCACGCGCTCGAATCTGCGCGATATACTTAGTTCACTGCCAGTACGTATCACGGTGATACTAATCTGTCTGCTCTGGACAATACCAACGCTCGGGTTGCTGATCAGTTCGCTTCGTCCAGCGCGAGATGTGAACGCAACTGGCTGGTGGACAGTGTTTTATACGCCTTCACAGTTCACGACTGAGAACTATGTGAATGTGCTGACCAGCCAGGGAATGGCTGAGGCGTTTATGAACAGTATTGTTGTGACGGTGCCAGCAGTGGTTATTCCAATCACGATTGCGGCGTTTGCGGCGTATGCGTTTGCCTGGCTGAAGTTTCCCGGTCGCGATCTGTTCTTTGCCACGGTGGTCATTCTGATGGTGGTTCCGTTGCATACGGCACTAATTCCCATCCTGCGCATGTATACCAGAATTGACCTGAACGGAACATTCCTGGGCATCTGGCTGGCGCATACCGGCTTTGGTCTGCCGCTGGCGATTTATCTGTTGTATGGCTATATCGCAACAATCCCCAAGGATATTATCGAGTCGGCCATGATGGATGGAGCGACGCCGTTTACAACCTTTACGCGCCTGATTCTGCCGCTCTCGGTGCCAGCGATTGCCTCATTTGCAATCTTTCAGTTCCTGTGGGTCTGGAACGACCTGCTGGTAGCGCTGGTCTTCCTGGGTACCAATGATGAGGTCTCGGTATTGACGCGTAAACTGACGGAACTGGTTGGTTCGCGCGGCCAATCCTGGGAGATCCTGACCGCAGGTGCATTTATTACCATGTTTGTACCGCTGATTGTGTTCTTCTCGCTGCAGCGCTACTTTGTGCGTGGTATGATGGCCGGTTCGGTGAAGGGCTAAGATCTAAGCGCAAAGCGCAACATGCATCTTGCCACCGACAGGGTGGAAGACTTTTTTTCAAAAATTCTGACCGGAGGTCAGAATTTTTGAAAAAAAGAATGTAAAGTACCACACAGAAAAAAAGAAAGATGTCGATGGTGCAGCGAAAACCTGTTGCCAGCGGCATCTTTTTTTGTGATAATCTGATCAAACATGGCCCGGTCTATGCTACAATAGCCGATACAGTGTTCTTGGATATAAGCGAGGTAATCATGCGTCTTTCCCGTTCCAGTGGGATTTTATTGCACCCGACATCGCTGCCGGGTCGTTGGGGCATCGGCGACCTGGGTGAGGCAGCATATCAGTTTGTTGATTTTCTGACCGAGGCAGGTCAGCGGTTATGGCAGATTTTGCCCCTGGGGCCAACCGGATATGGCGATTCGCCCTATCAGTGTCTCTCGTCGTTTGCTGGTAATCCCCTGTTGATCAATCTGGAATTGCTGGTCAAAGAAAAGTTGTTGGCGTCTACTGATTTTAGCGCAGAAGACTCGCCGCCCATTCCCGACTTCCCACAGGATCGCGTTGACTATAACGCAGTATCTGATTTCAAGTATGCCATGTTACGTCGTTCATTTGGCTATTTCCAGCGCGGGGCTTCGGCGAAACATACAGCAGAGTTTCGCCAGTTTTGTGCCGATAATGCTATATGGCTGGATGATTATGCATTGTTTGTAGCGATAAAGGAACATCTTGAAGGCGCATCCTGGGATAAATGGGATGTTGATATTCGCACTCGTCAGCCAGCGGCTATGCAGCAGTGGCAGAGCAAACTGGCGGAACAGGTTGAAGCACGCAAATATTTCCAGTATCTCTTCTTTAAGCAGTGGCGAAATCTCAAAGCCTACGCCAACAAGCGCGATATTCGCATTATCGGTGATATGCCCATCTTTGTAGCGTACGATGGCTCGGATGTCTGGGCTGAGCCGGATTTATTCTATCTGGACGACGAGGGACTGCCCACAGTCGTTGCTGGCGTACCGCCCGACTATTTTAGTGCCACCGGTCAACTCTGGGGCAATCCATTGTACCGCTGGGATCGTATGGAAAAAAATGGATATGCCTGGTGGATGCGCCGGATCAAGAGTACGCTCGACATGGTTGACATTGTACGACTGGATCATTTTCGCGGCTTTGAGGCCTACTGGGAAGTGTCTGCCGACGAAGAGACGGCGGTCAATGGGCGTTGGGTGAAGGGGCCAGATGCGGCGCTGTTTAAAAAGTTAGAGCAGGAGTTGGGTGAACTGCCGATTATTGCTGAAGATCTGGGCCTGATCACGCCTGAAGTTGACCAGCTGCGTGAACAGTTTAATATGCCTGGTATGAAAGTATTACAGTTTGCTTTTGGTGATACAGCAAAGAATCCCTATCTGCCGCACAACTACAGCTCGAATTATGTCGTCTACACGGGCACGCACGACAATGACACAACCCTGGGTTGGTTTCAGTCGCGCGAGGAATGGGAGCGCGAGGCAATACGCCGTTATCTGGGACATGCAGCCGATGATATTAGTTGGGATCTGATCCGGCTGGCACTCAGTTCAGTAGCGGATATCGCTGTGTTTCCGTTCCAGGATGTTCTACGCCTGGATAGTGGGGCGCGTATGAATGTGCCCGGACTGCCTGAAGGGAACTGGGCATGGCGCTATCGTGAGGATGCGGCGAATATTGAACTGGCCCATGGCCTGCGCCTGCTAACGGCGACGTATGGCCGCATTGATGTAGAAGAAGAGCCTGAGTAAGAATAGTGGGAAGTTCCCAACCTAATCGACCCACCAGGTGAGGGGCGAAGGATGCTTCGCCCCTCCTTGCATCATGTATCCCCGGCCATGGCTACAATCTGGCTCAGCGAGGGTTGTTCATCGCGGAAGAGACGCACATTCAGCGAACGGAGCATCACCAGGGCCACACAGATCATCAACGCCTCGACCAGGAAAACGCAGACATAGCCAGCAACAAGATTGCCAGTCAGGTACGAGAGCATATCGCGCCCCAGGCCACCCAGCAGATTGCCCACACCCCGCGCCAGCGACTCGGCCACACCCCATGCGCCGATAAACAGGCCAGCCTGCTCACTGGTAGTCATGTCCAGCATCAAGGCCAGGTTGGTAGAAGTAGCCATACCCGTGCCAAAACCAAGCAACGCCACACCTGGCACAAACAGCGGCTGGAACGCGAACATCCCACTGGCCGCAATCAAGCTCAGTCCGGCTGCCACCAGAATGCCACCGATCAGCGCCCCCTGCTTCTTTGACATCCAGCGATTGAACACCAGGCCGTACAACAGCAGCGAGGCCAGCGTCGCCACGCCCCAGATAGCCGTCAAACGGGTAGTCTGGGCCACACTCATACCAAATGCCTGTGCTCCAAATGGTTCCAGCAGAATATCCTGCCCCAGAATCGCCGTCAGTAACAGAATCAGGTAGACAAAGAAGATGCGGGCCTGCGGATTGCCCAGAATTGCCTGGAGCGCCTCACGGTTGCTATGTCGCCCGGAGGTAGGTTGCACACGATAACGCGGTTCCAGGCCAATCAGACCCCCTGCCGCCAGGATCAACCCGACCAACCCTAACCAGGCAAAAGCACGCACCAGTTGCGCCTCGCCGTATGGTTCCAGGGCACGCCCAAGCAGAATAGCCGTCACGATCACGCTAATCACCATCATAAACCACATCACCGCGATCACACGTGAACGCTGCTGCTCATTCGATAGATCGCTGGCCAGAGAGAGATACGAAACAACGGCCAGATTATAGCCAATCCCCCAGACCAGGAATACCACTATCCCTAGCAACAGACCCATCCAGAAGTTCTGATCCATCAGCAAAGCAGTATAAGGAGTGAGCATCATCCCGCCCAGGCTCATCACCAGGCCCAGAGCGATGTAGGGCGTGCGCCGATATCCCAGGAACGGGTGATGGTCGGAATACTGTCCGATCCAGACTTGCATCGGCGAGAGGACATACGGCAGGATCACCAGCGAGGCCACCACACTGGCGGGCAGCGCCATTTCATAAATCATAATGCGGTTGAGAACGCTGTTGATCGCCACAAAGGTTACGGCGAGGGCGACATGTAAAAGCCCCAGACGTATATTTTGAAAAAAGGTCAAACTATACCTCCCTGGTAACTGTTCACGTTTAGGCGAAACCATTCACCACGGAGACACAGAGGATCTAGACGGATGCTCCTGCCTGTGCCACAGCAAGATGGGCATGTATGCCCGATGATCCGCCAGCATGGAAGCCAGGGCTATGCCAATTGTGAACACGTACTCTTCCTGCATCCGATTAAAGATTAACAACGGGGTGATATGGTTCGTGGATACTTTACAATACAATCTGGCTGACCTACACGCTGGCTTTCTGGTGGGCGATACACCCTTACCCCATCCTGATGCGGTAGAGCGGGTAGCTTCCCACTTTCAACGGTACCGGCGGGACTGCGCCCCGCCGAGATTATAAAGTTGTCGGTTTGGTGTGGCGGCTTTGCCGCCACACCAAACCGACAACTTTTTGTGCGGGGGCCGGAGGCCCCCGCACACCCCCACATCTCAGGCAACGCGCTTGACAAACATGCCCCCATCGCTACTCTGACGCACAACCGTCACAACACCATCGACCACATCATGCCAGCGGTCAGACCACTCTGCGGCTTCAGGTGCCCAGAGAGCCTGTTCTAATGAAGTAGCAATTGTTGAACCCTGGGCTGGCAGGATCGTCAGGTTCGCCCCGGTACGATAATCGTCGTCGGGTTCCCAGTCATACTCTTCGGCTAGATCCAGCAGGGCATGCAATTCATCCACCGTGACGTCTACTTTATCTCCGCGATCATTATAGATTGTATAGTCCATTGCCTTCTCTCCTCACATCACGGAACTAATACCGGGGCACATTGCCGGTCGTTGCCAGCCCGTGCCAGGCGATCCATTATTGCGCGTGCGCCTAACCAGCAGCGCTCTACGCTCACGCCATCGCGATAGTTACCGACCAGATACAACCCCCGCCAGTTGCCCTCCAAACGCTCTAGCGCACTGATACGACGGGTATGCCCGGCGACATACTGGGGAATAGAGCGTGACCAGCGTGTAACATTCATCAGCAGCGGCTCACCGCGTGCGCCGATCAAAGCCTGTTGCTCTTGCTGCACCGTCTTGATAATCTGATCATCGGTCTGCTGTAAAATTCCCGGGTTACGCGCACCGCCCACAAAAGTTGTCAACAGAACTGCGTCCTGAGGGGCACGCCCGGCAAACAGCGAAGAATTCCAGAGCGTACCGAGAATCTTACGACGCTCGCGGCCAGGACAGAGCATACCAAAGCCGTCGAGAGGATGAGCCACATCCTCACGCCGATAGCCCAGATGTACCACAGCCAGAGGCGCATACGGAATCGCACGCAACACCTGCGCTGCCGTTTGATCCAGATGCTCCACCAGGTTAGCCGTCACATCAGCCGGAGAAGCAAGGATCACCTGGGCCGCCTGAATGGTCTGCTCCTGGCCATCGCGTACCACTGTCAGGCTCCAGCCGTCATTGTCAGGGTGCAGTGCAGTTGCCTGGGTCTGTAACCAGACACGATCCTCACCCAGAGCACGGGCAATCGCCCATGGCCACTCGACCAGACCATCGGGGAAGGTAAACATTTCGCTACGTGGACGTTCAGGCTTTGGTGCAGCGCCATTGGTACGCGAACGTTTGCGACCGGCGCTCATGCCCTTTGCCAGCATGCCACGCACAATGCTACCATAGCCCTGTTCCGCCTCCCAGAGAGTCGGAAATGCCGCTCGCATTGAAGTAGCAGACGGGTCACCCGCATACACACCCGACACAAACGGGTCGATCAGACGCTGTGCCGGTTCAGCCCCCAGCCGTCGCGTACAGAACGACACAATACTCTCATCGGGCATATGCGTACGGGGAATAAGCGGCTCGGCCAGAAGGCGAAGCTTGCCAGCTGGCGAAAGCAATTTACTTGTGAGGAAAGCTGGTGGCGAAGTTGGAATAAGCTCCAGATTGCCATCCAGCAACACATAACGGCGGCCACCCTGTCGGTCGGCGACAAGGCGCTTCTCGGCGATACCCAATTCAGCAAAATGTGCCCACAGGGTCGGATCTTTACTGACCACAGTGTTGGGGCCATGCTCCAGAACAAATCCCTCAGCGGTGCGTTCACTACGGATTGAACCGCCTACACTGGCATGCGGCTCGATCAGCAATACATTCGCGCCATGCTGATGAAGCGTATAGGCTGCACTCAGCCCGCTGATACCCGCGCCAACCACAATTGCATCATACATGGTCATTTTATCTCTCCAAATCGAATCAGGGGTCAGGGCTTCATCATACCATGAAACGCCTGCCCCCTGATTCTGATCTCCTACTGCTCCCATAGACATGGTTCACGTTTACTATACAGTTTGGTTGGATGATACGCCCTCACCCCCTACCCCCTCTCCCTGAGGGCGTATCATGACCCGCAATTGTACCGCATCCTGATGCGGTAGAGCAGGTAGCTTCCTGCCTTCCACGGGTATCGGCGGGGCGCAGCCCCGCCGATATCATAGTGTTGTCGGTTTGGTGTGGCGGCTTTGCCGCCACACCAAACCGACAACACTTTTTTTGCGGGGGCCGGAGGCCCCGCAAGCCCCCGTTCCGTGTTCCCCCGCCCCTGCACGGGGCGGGGGCAGGGGGTGGGGTGACTCATATGACCAATCCGTGCGTGATGTGTAAAAAACATCTGGTCATCCTGAAACCATGTCGAAGATAGATTCAGGGTTACTTTACAATTAAGAGCAAAAGATATTCGCCTCTCCTAAATTGTCTTCGAGAAGAGCTGGCGCTCTTGATTGTTGTCGAGGTAGGCATCCAGCTCCATACACAGATTACGAATAAAGAAGCGGCCCAGGGTTGTCACCTCGATACGATCCGGCCCGAACTCCAGAAAACCTTCTTCTTCAAACGGGCGCAGCCGCTCGAGTTCCTCACCCAGCAAGAGATCAACACTGGCCCCAAATTCCTGTTCGGTGAGATTATACGGCAACTCCAGATTGCACATCATATGCACAATCACCTTACGCCGCAGCTTATCATCCTGGCTCAGATGATGCCCGCGCACAACCGGCAGATGGCCCTCATCGAGCATCTTCTGATAGTTGCCGAGCTTGGCATCATTCTGCACAAAATGACCGGCCAGGTCGCCAATGCCACTCATGCCCAGGGCAATCATATGGGGCGAAGACTGCGTGGTATAGCCCATAAAGTTACGATGCAAGCGCTTCTCACGCACCGCCACGGCCATCTCATCATCCTTGCGCGCAAAGTGATCCATACCGATCCAGTCATAGCCAGCATCGGTCAGAGTAGCAATCGCCATCTGGAACAGGTCAAACTTCTCGTATGGACTGGGCAAGACATCTGCGTTCACTTGCTTCTGGTTCGGTTTGACCCACGGCACATGCGCATAGCTAAAACAGGCCAGGCGATCCGGACCTAACTTGATAACATCGCTCAGAGTACGATGGAACGTCGCCTCGTCCTGATAGGGCAACCCATAGACAATATCCAGGTTGACGCTTTCAAAGCCTAGCTCACGGCAATTGGCATAAAAAGACTCAGTCATTTCCTGGGGCTGAATCCGCCCGATGGACTCTTGCACACGTGGGTCAAAGTCCTGCACACCCAGGCTGATGCGATTAAAGCCCAGATCGCGGTACACCTCTAACTGCTCACGTGTACCAATGCGCGGATCGACCTCAACCGAAATCTCACCCTGGTAGTCGATCTCAAAATAGCGCGTCAGCAACTCGAATGCACGGCGGGTCTGGGCGGCCGTCAGAAAATTAGGCGTTCCACCGCCCCAGTGGATCTGTACCACCTGCTGACGATCCCCCAGAGTTGCGGCTACCAACTGCGTTTCGCGCTCGAGCCGATCCAGATACGCATCAACAACAGCTTCTTTCTTCGTCACTGTAGCGTTGCAGCCACAGTAGAAGCAGCGTTCGGCACAGAAGGGATGATGCACATAGATCGACAGCTTCGCATCGGGCTGGCTGGCAAAATCGCGCAACGCCAGGCGATAATCATCCTCACCGAATGAGCCGGTCCAGGCTGGCACGGTAGGATAGCTGGTATAACGCGGACCCGGTTTATTATAGCGATCCAGCAGTTCACGTGAAACGGTGACAACACTCATAGTCTATCTCCTTTATCAGGCCGACCTGGACAGGCCGATACCCTCCAGGCGGTCTTCCAGATCGTCATAGATCTCATACAACGCCGCCAGAGTCGCCTCATCTGCCTCCCAGAAGCCACGTGAATTTGCCTCCAGCAGGCGTCGGGCTACCGCTGCCGTGGCATGCGGATTCAGTTGGGCCATCCGCTCGCGCATGGCTTCGTCTAGCAAAAACGTATCCGCTACACCCTGGTAGACCCAGTCTTCTACTGCCTTGGCGGTGACACTCCAGCCATAGGTATTATTGACGCGCGCCTCAATCTCACGGACACCTTCGGTGCCATGCGCCAGCATACCCTCAAACCACTTGGGATTGAGCAACTTGGCGCGCGTTTCGAGGCGCACCATCTGCTCGAGCGAACTGAGGCGGCCAGTTGATGATACCGCATCGGCAACCATTACGGGCGGGCGTTTGCCGCGCAGCACCTCAACGCTTTTGGTGATACCGCCCAAATTTTCGTAGTAGTTGTCGATATCGCTAATACCAACCTCAAAGCTATCGATATTCTGGAAGGTGACATCGACCTTGGCCAGAGCCTTTTCCATCACCGCACGAGCATCGCGCCACTCGCCCTTCTGGCTGAAGGCATAACTCTTGCGATTCAGGAACGTATCGCTCAATTGCTCGTCCTGATCCCAGGTGCTACTCTCAATCATAAAGTTGACATTCGCGCCATAGTTGCCAGGCGCATTGGCGAAAATGCGTGTAGCTGCTTCGTCCAGGCTAATGCCCAGCTCCGCAGACTGTTCCAGAGCGTGCATACGCACAAAGTTCGCTTCGGGCGGCTCATCGGCATGCGCAGCCAGGCGTACCGCCTTATCCATCAGAGCCATCTGATGATGCAACAGATCGCGGAAGATACCACTGACCGTCACAACCACATCGATACGCGGGCGACCCAGTTCTGCCAGCGGGATGAGCGCCACATCATTCACAGCGCCCAGTTCATCCAGCAACACCCGCACGCCCAGCAAAGCCAGTACCTGAGCAATGCCCTCGCCGCCACTCTTGAGATTATCGATACCCCAGAGCACAATCGCCACCGACGCAGGCAAGCTACCCTGCGTCTCGAGCAACCCTTCAAGCATCTCGTTGACCAGGCGCGTACCGGTATCCTGAGCCACTGCCGACGGCATACGGAAAGGATCTAAACCATAGATATTCCGTCCGGTTGGCACCACAGCGGGGTTACGCACCACATCGTTACCAGGCGAAGGCAGCACATAGCCGCCACCGAGAGCATGCATCATACTCTGCAGTTCCTGATCGACAATAATACGTCCAGTCAGATCATCCAGAAAAGCCCAGAGTGCTGCCAGCGTACCCGGCTTGATATGCGCAGCCTTTTCCAGATACGTATCGACCGGTAGCCATTGTGCAGCGGCAGCGCGACCACGGCTGGTAGCGGATTGCTGCGTATTGCGTGCCTCGACAAACAGGCGCATGGTTTCGCGGCAGATCGCGTTAATCTCTTCCCACTGCGTCTGAGCCTCACGGCTACTCTTCAACTCGGCACGCACCGTTTCATAATCCCAACCACACCCGGCAGCCACCAGATGAGGCAGCGGCTTGAGCGGCGTATTGCCATGTTTCTGACTATCGGGCTGAGTAAAGGCCGCCACCAGAGCCAGAATATCGACCAGTTCATCGGTAGAAGGCGGCTGACCCAGAACATGCAACCCGACCGGGATCATACGTTGTTCGACCTGGATCAACTCATGGGCCAGTGCAGCAACATATAACTCGTCGTCGGATGCTGTAACAGCAATATCGAGCTTGTCGGCCTGAACGCGAATATCGTCTAGCAGTTCAGACGTCGGATGCTCGCGATAACTATCCAGACTATCCTTCAGCAGACGCAGCCCCTTGTAGAGACCGGCATTCTGCAAAGGCGGCACCATATAGCTCACCAGCGTAGCGGCACCACGCCGCTTGGCAATTGTCCCCTCACTAGGATTATTGACGCTATAGTAGTAGAAGTTAGGCAAACTACCAATCAGGCGCGTCGGCCAGCAGGCATGACTCAAACCGGCCTGCTTGCCCGGCATAAACTCCAGCGCACCATGCGTACCAAAGTGGATGACTGCATTCGCCTTGAAAACATGCTCGATCCAGGTATAGAAAGCCGCGAAGCCATGATGCGGCGAAGCATCCTTGGCCATCAAGAGGCGCATCGGGTCACGTTCATACCCAAAGCCAGGCTGAATGCCCAGAAACACATTGCCAAAGCGCTTGCCCAGGATATAAAAACTCTTGCCATCGTTCAGCAGATCGCCGGGGGCACGGCCCCAGAACGGCTCGATATCGGTATAAGCTGGGAAGAGGCGCAGATAATCCTGCACTGGCAACTGGTCGGCCACATTGCCATCGGTACCATAGATCAGCGCATTGCCTTCAGCCAGTTCCTTGCGCAAGGCATCGACGCTCTCGGGCACGTCTACCGTATAACCATCGGCCTTGAGTGCCAGCAACACCTTATGCAAACTGGCAAACACATCCAGGTACGCGGCAGTACCAATATTACCAAGGTTAGGCGGAAAACTAAAGATCGCGACAGCCACCTTCTTCTCGGCGTTGGGCGTATGGCGCAAGGAAACATGGCGCGCAATGCGATTAGCCGCCAGTTCGATCTGCGTTGGCAGGGCCACAAACTTCTCGCTGCCCTGAGTTGGCCCACCGATCACCAGCGGTTCAATGGCGCCATCGAGTTCAGGCAGAGCCACATTCAGCGACAACTGGATAGGCACCAGACCGGAGTCATCGCGCTGCCACTCTTCGACACTCTGGAAACTGAGCGGGATCAAATCTACACACTCGACATCCAGTGCTTCGAGGGCGACACGTGCTTCTTCGGGGCGCCCCTCGGCTGGCCCACCGACCAGGGAAAACCCGGTACCGTTCACCAGCAGATCAATGCCGGTAGCACCCTTGCCATTGGCAGTAAAGAACTGATCGATAGCCGGGCGAGCATCCAGGCCAGCGCTATACGCCAGACGCACTTCGAGATTACGTGCTTCCAGCGCATAGGTCAATGCATCAAGATGAGCCATGTTACCGCTAAGGGCCACCGTGCGCAACGACAGCACCCCGACCACACCGGCTGGCTCACCCTTGCGGGCACTCTTGCGCCGTTTACGCAACCACTTCTGGTAGCTTGCCAGATCGCTAAAGGTATCCGGTGCATCGGGATGCAGCAAGGCTGTATCGGGATACATGATCGGATCTTTCACCGCCAGCTTGCCCTTATACTCGGGCACATAGCGCTCGACCAGCAGACAGAGAAAGCGCGACAGATTCTCGGGTGAATTATTCAGCCAGTACTGATGCGAAGCAATATACGTATGCAGGTCACGCGCCTTACCGGGGATAAGCTTCAGCACCTTCGTCAGATTACGCAGAACCGCCAGTTGGCGGCGCGCCTCACCCTGACCGCCTTTGGGCCGCAGCTTATGCATCCACTGCATCAACAGACCCGAATCCTCGCCTTCATCGCGGGCGGCCAGCGAGAACTTACCCAGCCGCGTACGCTGGATCAAAGCCGGATTACTGGTAATAATACAGACAGGACACTGCACACCGTCTAGCGCCCGTTCGATTGAACGTACACAATCCTCGCCAAACAGACGCGCACCAAACACAAAATCAGCCCTGGCTACATCATCGGCCAGGCGCTGCCAGTCCGTATCGCTGCGCAGCAGGGCGGTGTTATACAAGCCAAGACCCAGGTCGACACTATGATCGCGTCGCAACGTTTCGGCCGCTTCACGTAACGCTGCGCTATGTGTGCCTTCCATGGTGAGGAAAACGAAGCGCATATTGTCCTCTCCCCCTTTACCTAACGAAAAAAGTAGAAAGTAGAAAGTAGAAAATCGAACCTACATTCTACAGTAAGTTCACGAGTACTTTATAGCTGGCCAATCACATTATACCGTCCGGTTGACCCTACACTACCTGTCACGCTGGAATGGCAGATCTGAAACTTTGTCTAATATAACAGGATTTACGCGGTGGTCGTATCAAACCAGACGTTTGATTGGCGGCAAGGCCTGTTTCGCCTGCCGTTCGACACGCTCACGGTGTACGACAGCGTGGAATTTTATATCTTTTTCCAAAATGTTTCGCCGTAGGCGAAACATTTTGGAAAAAGTTGGTTTTCTTCCACATCAGAGTTAGTGAACACCACACTCATGCTGCCACGGCGCGCTCGCGCCAATCCCGACCAGGATAGTTGGGAAAACCCTCCAGACCCTTCCAGCGGGTATGTTCCTGGGTTGGCAGCGGCGGCAGCCGATAGGTAGCAAACAGGCGCAGACCAATCGCCGCCTTCAGACGTGCCGACTGAGCCACAGCCAGCGGATCGGTTCGCTGCGACAACTCAGTGATACGCTGGTCATATTTTACACAGGCATCCAGATTACGGAAGAACGCCGGATCATCAACGGGCAACGTCACCGGATAGACCTGCGTCGAGATATGATTGGTCAACCGAATAACCTTCTGGTCATACTCACGCCAGTTCAAGCCCAGAGCCGCATAGAATTCAGTACGACGCGAATCATTCAGATACATCGTGGCATACACAGCCAGCAAGAAAAAGCGAATCCAGCGCAGATTGACGCCTCGCAACAACTCTGGCTGGCTACGCATCAACATCGAGAAGAACTCACCGTGGCGATACTCATCGTTACACCACTGCTCGAACCACTTGAAGATCGGATGGATAATCCCTTCAGGATGCTGTTCCAGATGGCGATAGATCGTAATATAGCGTGCATACCCAATTTTCTCAGACAGATAGGTAGCATAAAAGATAAACTTGGGCTTAAAGTGAGTATACTTCTTACGCTTTTGCAACATACTCAAATTCAGCGCCACATTCAGATCAGCCATTGTACGATTCAAAAAGCCCGCGTGGCGACCTTCGTCACGGCTCATGGTCTTAAAAATCGCACGGAGAGTTGGATCTTTCAGATGCTTGACCATCTCGGCATAGAGCAAACAACCGCTAAACTCAGCGGTACAACTACGTTCCAGGAACTCGATAAACGTATCACGCTGAGGCATATCATCAAAGTTAGCCTGAAACTCGTCGGTGCGCACAAAATGATCCTTATTATAATCATGCTCAAACTCGGCACGCACCCATTCAAACTCATCGCGCAGGCTATTGATATTCAAGCGATCAATCTGGTCGAAATCAGTCGTGTAAAAACGCGGCGTCAACACAGCCTCTTGCAACGCATGACGTGTTGTACCACTCAATTCTGGCATTTCCATATGTACCTCCTTGTAACAGTAGAGGCGATAGACCATAAACAGATGGTAAGCATGTGCCGCTTACCAAACGCTATGACCATCACCTTGCTTGAACAAGCCCTATGGATGTTCTACCAGTTCGTTGATTTCTACCAGACTACTACGCCTGGTCAGGACTCGTTTCAGCCAGCTTGCTTTATACAGCCGGATGGGGCTGGTATAGGTCATTTCGCCATGTGTACGACCAGCTTCCGTCTCGGGCATAGTAACAATCTCCAGCGTATCGCCAGCCTGGATCTGCATGCCGGGTGGCAGATCGACATGCAGATGAAAGTGTTCATGTTCACTCTGGAGATGCACCTGAGCATTCGCCTCCATAACGACTTCACGCCGATACCAGCGGAACAATACCGCACCGGCGGCACCCGCCGCTACCAGACTGAGTATAGTACGCATGGCAACTCCTTGCAATTCCGATTAATGATCAGAGGAGATCGGGCGTGCTTCCAGCAGGGTCACATGATAAAAGCCTTTGCCAACACGCACACTGCGCCGCACGCTCATCCCGGCGGCAGCCAGGGTCTGATGAACAATGCGATCAGGAATCATCTGGATATCGGTACGCCGCTCACTTTTAGGAAAGTGCCCCCCGATCCAGTGCATAGTCGCCAGCATGCGGTTATAGGGTGCATACGTCAGGAACAACACCCCGCGACTAAGGCTAGCCAGGCGCGTACAGAGTTGCACAAACCCGGCCTGAGGATAGTGGATCAACACATCAAAGCAGGCTACCACATCAAAAGAACCGCCGACTGACTCCAGATCGCCACTCATAAAGCGGATACGATCGCGCACACCAGCCTGTTCGGCCTGCGCGGTAGCAGCGCGAACCATCTGCGGGGCGATATCCACCGATGTCACCGTCAAACCACGTTTTGCCATTGCGACAGTAAAGAGGCCTGTTCCGCAACCGGCATCAAGCGCTTGCGCGTTGGCGGGCAGGACAAAGTCATCCAACCAGGCCCCTGCCTGCGCCAGCATCGCCGCATGGCCCTCACGGATCGAATGTCGCACGGAAGAGAGCCGGGTCTGCCCATAAATAGCCGACCAGCGTTCAAAACCAGTGCCATCAAAATAAGTACGCAGGCGTGCTTTATGATCATGGAGGTGCGCCTGGGAACCCGCCATTGTCGATTTTTGGTTGGTCATACCTGTTACGTATCTCGTCGTGCAAATAAGTAGCTTGTTTCAAACATGTTGTTAGACATGGTTCACGCTTACTGTACCGTTTGGTTGGACAATACGCCCTCTCCCCCTGCCCCCCTCTTCCTGAGGGAGAGAGGGGAGATGGGGCGTCCTGGTGGCACATGCGCAGCGTGTGCCACCAGGACGCCCCGTCCGGTTCCCCCGCCCTGTGCAGGGGCGGGGGCCAGGGGGTGGGGTGACTCACACGACCGATTTGTCTGTGATATGTACAGTAAAATTGGCCTATCTGAAACCATGTCTTAGGCAAGTTTCAGATCAGCTTGACAGTTTGAGCAACACCTTACGCCTCTGGTAGGGGCGACCGGCCGGTCGCCCCTACGCCAACTGTCACGCTGAATTGGCCTATCTGAAACCATGTTGTAGGGGCGAAAGCTTTCGCCCCGACCGGGACAAAGGCCATGTGCGTGATCTGGCGAACGTATGCGACATCTTGTATGCCGACGCTACGCTATGCGCTGCCTACCGCCACCCACCAATTACATCAAAGATCTCGCGATCACCAAGCGGTTGGGGAACCCTGGCATCCGGGTTATTCAGCAAATGCTCGGCCAGTTGCTCAAACGGCGTAATACAGAGCGTCTGATCTGGATGCTCCATCTCAAACAAAGTTTTACCGGCCAGACGACTGCGCCGGATCAAGTCATGATACGGGATCTTAGCAATAACCTCGGTACCAACCTGCTCGGCAAACTCATCCAGCAAAGCTGTACCGCCACCCAACTCATAGTCAACCCGATTAGCAATGATGCCAGCCAGTTTCACCTTATAGCGTGCGCTCTTCTGCTCGACGGCCAGGCAGAGGCGATTAGCGGCAAAGATACTATCAAAATCGTTGCAGGCGATAATCAAGGCATAGTCGGCATAATTGAGTGGCGCACTAAACCCACCGCACACCACATCACCCAGCACATCAAACAGGATGACATCATACTTATCATACATGCCAAATTCCTGAATTAACTTGACCGTCTCACCGACCACATAGCCACCGCAGCCACTTCCAGCAGGCGGACCACCCGATTCCAGCGCATTCACGCCAGCAAAACCGACCTTGACCACATCCTCGGGACTGATCTCTTCGTGATGAAAATCAACTTCGTTCAAAATATCAATCACAGTACTCTGTAGATGACCGGTAAGCGGAAACGTACTATCATGCTTGGGGTCGCAGCCAATCTGAAGCACTTTAGCCCCCTTCAGGGCCAATGCTGCGGAGAGATTCGCGCTGGTTGTACTCTTGCCAATACCACCCTTGCCATAGACCGCAAGAAATAGACTCATCGTGTACACTCCCTCTGTGATGGTAGACACAAACAGGGCCACCTGAATAGGGAGAACGGCGTCCCTGATGGCATCCACTATCAATCGAACGTCCTGATGTCGGGTTATCCTCCCAGTTCCTCCCTGGCTTTACGCAACACATCTGCCGTAATTGTGGCATATCCCTGTTCTGCGGCAAACTTTTCGGTATTGCGCTGGACCCGTCCGCGTACAAAGAACGGTATTTTCTTGAGCAGTGCCTGTGCATCTGGTGCCCATTCGACTGTGCCATTGCCATTTTCCGGCGACTGCGTGCCTGCCACAACGGCCTGAGCCATAGCGGCGGGTTGTTCGTGTATAGGATCATCACTGACCAGACCGACGTGATCATCGCCGGATTGATGACCATTTGTGGCCACCAGTGGTGTCGCCTCTGGCTCTTCATATTCCAGACCAGCATCACCGAACATATCAATCAGATGCTTCTCCAGGCCCAGCTTGGTGGACGTATACACCTTATCGGCCAGTGAATCGGCCCCCTCAAAACCCAGCACTGGATGGTAGCCCAGCAGATGATTCTCAATATGGGTTGGTGGCGATATCACCATACAAGGTACATCCAGCTTACGGCAGCTATGCCGTTCCATCTGCGTACCACACACCAGGTCAGGCATATCCTGTTCGATACGGGCAGCTATATCCTGGAAGTGATCCGTTACCATCAACTCATTCGGCAGATAGTCGGCCAGTTGCTGGCGCATCCAATCGGCCTGGTGGTGCAGATACGTGCCACCGCCGATTATTTCCATGCCCAGTTCATCACGCAAAAAGCGCGTCACACCGACGGTACGTGTCGCATCACCAAAAACAAAAGCCCGTTTGCGACTAAAACTCTCCATATCCGCCGTACGCGTAAACCAGGGCACTCCGCTTGGGGCACTCATGCCATCAAGAGAAAAAGCACTTAACTTCGGCAGCTTCACGGCTGGCCCATTCACGCGCGAGGCGACCGTGTTGAGCATCTCGACCAGATGATTCAGCCAGGACTGGGTCTGACGCACGCCAATCGGCGCATCATAGAGCGTGGGCATACCAAACTGCGATTCGAGATACTGGGCCGCATTCAGACCCAGTTCCCGGTACGGAGCAATATTTACCCAGGCTGCTGGCAGGCGTTTCAAGTCGGCGATACTGGCCCCCCAGGGCGCAACCACATTTACCTCAACCCCCAGAGTTGCCATCATGCGACGGAGAGCGATCAAATCGGAACGCACATGGAATCCCAGCGAAGCCGGGCCGAGCAGATTAACGCTTGGTTGCGCCGTAGGAGACTGAGCGCTGGCATAGCGTTTGACCAGTTCGGTGAATACACCTTCGCTGGCGACAATTTCCTGCATGCGGTAGGGATTAGCATCATACACCAGAATATCGGCGGCAACGCCAGCACTATGGGCAACCTGATGCAAATCCTCCTGGAGCAGAATGGTACTGCAACTGGCACAGATAAGCATCAGATCTGGATGCAGTTTTGCCTCTACCTGACGCAGCGTCTCAGGTAAGCGTATCGTTCCCTGAGCCAGATCGCGCCCACTGACCACACTTGTTGTCATTTGTGGAAAAGAGGGCGTACGTTCCAACATGGTAAAAATCGGATTTACATAATCATCGCCCTGCGGGGCATGGAACACGGCATGCACCCCACGCATACTATTGGCAATCCGGCCAACTCCATGATGTGCCGTTCCCTCGTACATCCAGTAAGCCAGGCGCATAATACCTCCAGCCAGGGTAAAAAAACCGGAAACGAACGATACTATACCACATTGCCGGATGCACATTGACGGCAGGATGCGGGAGCCATGCTCCCGCACTCCATATTAGCGCAAAACCGGCGTGGCTCGTGTCAATAGACTTACGCGGTTGTCCGTCCAATGGGTGGAATTCGCCTCCCGTTCGACAACCTCACGGCAGTTGGCAGAGTAGAAGAAAGATCTTTTCTCAAAAAATTTCCCTACGGGAATTTTTTGTTAGCACGAATACGTTCTGGATGAACCAGACGCCCTCACCCCCCTGCCCCCCTCTCCCTCAGGGAGAGGGGGAGTCGGGGCGTCCTGGCAGCACACGCGGAGCGTGTGCTGCCAGGACGCCCCGTCCGACTCCCCCGCCCCTTGCAGGGGCGGGGGCCGGGGGGGTGGGGTGATTCAGATGCGCTTTTCGCCGAACTGATGGATGGAAGACTCTACCATCCCAGGACTTTTTCGCGCTAACAATTTTTTGAGAAAAGAATGTAAAATCCCACACTGCCGTCCATCGTGCCGTTCGACAAGCGCACGATCCGCCTGTCGAATGGCAGGCGAAATAAATCTTTCAACCGGGCATATGTCTTGTTTGAACACCTACCGCGTAACGCGTGTCAACTAAGCCTGTTCCAAAGGGATCACACTCGGCATAAATCCCTCAGTCCAGACTGGATCATCAAAATCGGCAAACTGGGCCTGACGGCGCAGGCTCTGCGTAAACATACCTGCCAGTGTACTCACACCGCCCCAGCCATGGATGGGCATAAAAGCAAACTCGGTACTCCACTTTGCCACCACGCCCTGCCCAATCAACGGATTAGTAGTAGCCATGGTACTGATCACCAGATCGGGTTGCAGCGTTTCTATATCGTGCAACTGGCGGTCGAAGTTAGGCTGTTCAATCACCTTCACCCCTTCCAGCGCAGCCAGCTCGCGGGAGTGGAAACGTCGGTTGACATAGGGGCTACTACACTCGACAATCTCACACCCGGCGCTCTTCAAAAAGCGGGCCAGGGGCAGTTCCATCAAATTATCGGCTGTAAAGAAAACCTTTTTGCCACGCAACAGATCGACATGTTCCTTCACGCGATCCCAGGTAGCTGCCTCGCGCTCACGCAAATCAACCTGCTTGCCAAACAGGGCGGCCAGGTCTTCCCAGAAAGCCCGGGTGCCATCCGGGCCAAACGGAAAGAGCGAAGAGAGGATCGTCGCCCCCCGCTCACGGTTCAACCGGTTAGCCACCTTGGCCAGATAGGGCTGGAGCGGCGCAATCACCGTTGATGGCCCGATCGCTGGCAGTTCACTAAAATGACTGGCAGGCAAAAAACCACCTACAGGCAAGCCCAGATGTTCAGCCTCGGCAGCGAACTCATCGGCCACCATATCATTGATTGATCCCAGGAACACCACACGCTTATCATCGGCGGGCGCCTGGGGGCAGAAAGGCAGCAACGCCTGCAGCACCGAATCCTCGGCCTGACTGAATGTATAGTCCAGCCCGCTGGCTGGCACAAACAACACCGGCAAATCGGGCGTACTCAGATTATCCGCCAACCCCTGAAACTCCACCTTCATCACCTCGGGCGTACACGAGGAAAGCAGAAAGATCACAGACGGATGGTGATCGGCCTTAATTTCTTCAATCAATGTCTGCAGATCCGGTTGCGGCTTAGACAGATCGGCCTCTTCAAGCAAAGCCACACCGAAACGCGGACGCGCAAACACCATTACCCCGAGCACATTCTGGAGCAAGTGGGCACAGGTATGGGTTCCCAATATCAGAAAGAAACTATCTTTAATTTTCTGATACAACCAGCCAACGCACGTCAACCCACAAAAACTGTGGTAGGCGCTGTCCTCGCGTAGAATGTCGCTCTTACTTCGAGGGGGCATAATCAACCTCTCTGCCTGTGTAGGATCGACTGAGAACTACATTTTCTTATAGGAGAGGCGAGTGATTCACCCGCCTCTCGCAGTACGGCGGAACACATAGAGCTGATCAAGACGATCAGATCTTCATTGTTGGTGCTTCCATTTCTGGGGCATCTTCATCATATTCCGGCACGTCCTTGGGAGCGCCACAGGCAAGCGCTGGCTCGGCCTCGGCGACCTCGTCCTTGCGGCGATTAGGCCGCTTATGATAATCGACATCGGCAAACATCTCAGGCCGCGTCTCACGCAGATTAGCCAGATCGTCCTTCGAGAAGACGCGTGTCTCATCGAAGCCCAGGTCGACCTCGGTATGCAAACCACGGCGCTGCACACGCCCGATATCATAGAAGCGCTTGGTAAAGGTTGTCTTGGCAAAGGCTTTCAGACAGCCGAGCATATAATTACGCTTGAAGCGATCCTTGATAAACGGATATTCGAGAAACGCCTTACGCATATAGAAGCGTTTGTAGCAGTTCAGCACACCCTTGAGGACATCTTCGCGATCCATGGCATCAGGCTTCATGATTGGCGTCACAAAGTTATACTTCGAATAGTCACGCACCTCAACGCGATCGCCCAGTTCCTCGAACAGTTCGGCAAACGGCCAGGGCGTATACATATTCCAGTTAGCCATATCCGGCTTCCAGTCCATTGCCAGCCGGTAGGTTTCCTCGATTGTCTCGGGCGTCTCATTCTCCATACCCATGATAAACTGGGCTTCGGCCACCATACCGTTGTTCTTCAGCAACTGGATAGCATGCTTATTCTGCTCGATCGTGGTTTGTTTACGGAAGGTATTCAAGTTCATCTGACTGGCCGCCTCGGTACCCAGAGACACATGCACCAGGCCAGCCTTGCGATAGAGCGGCAGCAGATCTTCATCGCGCAGAATATCGGTGACGCGGGTATTGATACCCCAGTGGATATCCAGTTTACGATTGACCAGTTCCTCGCACAGCGCCGTAAACTTCTTCTTATTGATAGTTGGCTCTTCGTCGGCCAGAATGAAGAAGCCGATCTTATGCTCGCGCACCAGCGTTTCAATCTCGTCGACAAACTTCTTCGGATCACGCGAGCGATAGCCGCGCCAGAACTTCCACTGCGAGCAGAAGCGGCAGGTAAAGGGGCAGCCACGGGCAAAGTTTGGCACTGCCACGCGCACATTCATAGGGATATAAATATACTTATCCCACTCCAGCAAACTCCAGTCGGGCGTCAACCCTTCCAGGTTGCGCAGAGGCGGATGCGCCGCAGTGGCCACAATCTGCTCTTCGTGGATAAAAGCAAGCCCCTGGATCTCGTGTCGGTCTTTGAGATCGCTGCCAGCCTCAATCGAGCGCAACAAATTGATGATAATCTCTTCGCCCTCACCCCGCACAATATAATCGATCCAGGGCGACTCTGTCAGTACCTGAGCATACATAAAAGTCGGATGAATACCGCCCAGAATAAGTTTCGCCTGGGGGCGGATCTCGCGGGCAATCTTCAGGCTGTTCTGGGCCTTATAGATCATCGGGGTGATAGCCGTCGCCATAATCACATCCGGCTGATTCTTACGAATAATCTCGGCCAGTTGATCATCAGGGATGTCATTAGTCATTGCGTCGACAAAGCGAACATTCTCGTACCCAGCCGTTTTTAGAGCGCCGCCGATATAGGGCACCCAACTAGGCGGCCAGTTCCCGGCAATCTCCGCGCCACCGGCATGGTAGTTCGGCTGGATCATCATGATGCGCATACGAAACCCTCCTCGTCTTCTGGACAGCACCAGCGATGGAGCTGTGGCAGATCTCGGAAATGACAGAATTTAGATCGAAATCAGAGGCGAACTATGCCAATACTATCAGCACCCCATTCGCTTGTTATGTAATGTCTCGTAACCCGGCGTAATATTCTCTCAACGAAACAAAATGACATACACACACTGAGTCCCATTATCGGCGTGACACTCGGTCAGATTCACACATGCCTGCGCATCGATCAGCGAGCGAATCAGTTGCTCGAACGTGCCAGCATAAAAGCCAGACACTGCTTCAGCCGCCGCGATTCCGCTGACAACTGTGAATCCGGGTGGCTTGCGCAGCGTATAACGAAACGTTCCGCTGCCCACAAATGTCCAGGCATGTTTGCCAATCGCCGCAAATAACAGGGCTACCCCCACACGGCGGGGCACGAGCTTGAGCAAAAACTGAAATGGCCCGGGGATACGATGCTGGAGGAGATAGTGGGCAGTCAACTGGCCTGAACGCAGAAGCACCTGCCTGGCCTCGACGCTACCCAGTTGATTATCAAGCAACAAAACCAGATCATTAAACTCGCGCTCGTCTACCATATCGGTAGGAATATAATCGCCTAATTCGGGGCGACCACCCTGGTTAAGAATGTCCTCGGCACGCTCTACACCATAGATTTCTTTGAGCGCCCGAATGGTTTGAATAATTGAGTTCGGGCCAATCCTGGCACTCTTCTCAAGAGATACCGATGGCGTAACCGCCTGCGCCGAACTATTACCGCTCATCCATTGCTCTCCCACGAGTCAAAACGATACCAGACATCCTGAGATCCAGACATCCTGGCATATAGGCACAGTTGCCCCTGAAAGATCATCGGATATGATCCGGGTCTGGTAGCGCCTGGTACCATGATGAGAATCTGACATACCTATATCGTTTGTATCAGACTCAAGAAATAGTAGTAAAGAGTAAAAACTACAGGGTTACAAGTTTGATTATAGCATAAGAGTCAAGTTCGTACACATATAGGCAAAAGATTTGCAGATTATTTGCAACATGCAGATCTCGCATTCTAATAGGACAAACGGCAATTCTACACGCATAGATTATTCTTTAAAGGTCTTATTAATCGCTATCACAAACAGAAACCGCGTTCCAACATGGAACGCGGTACTGGTGTGAGTCAATTATTTCAGGTAGGGTCTATTGAGGCTGCTGATATTTACACACATTCCAGGGTCGTCATAGCCTCGTGCGTACTCAGAAAAATATGGTCGGCCCCAATCGTTTCAACGAAGCCAATCGCCTTCAACCGATCCATCACCGGGCCTTTGATGTCGCTGAGATAAAATGACACCCCGGCATCACGTAGTTCAATCACCAGCGACTCAAGCGTTGCCAGGGCACTGGCGTCGATAAAGTTGATTGCCGAACCAATCAGCAACAGATGCCTGACCTGAGGCTGTTCGGCCACGATGCCGAGCAAGGTGTCTTCCAGGTATCTGGTGTTGGCAAAATAGAGGCTCTCGTCGACCCGCACAGCCACAATATGTGTGCAAGTCTGTACAGGGTGACGCAGCACGTTGCGATATGTTTCGCTATCGCCCAGGCGCCCCACAATCGCCACATGCGGGCGGCTGGTACGCCACAGGAATAAGACGACGGCGATGGCCACGCCAAAAAGGATGCCGATCTCTACACCTACAATCAGCACGGTGGCAAAGGTCAGCAGCAATGAAGCGGCATCGGCTTTGTTATACTTCCAGACATGCCGCAGCATAGCGACATCGACCAGGCTGGCAACGGCGACCATAATAATCGCCGCCAGTACTGCCTGAGGGAGAAAATAAAAGGTTGGTGTCAGGAAGATCACGGTCAGGCCAACCAGCAGGGCGGTGATCATACTTGCCAGGCCGGTATTCGCACCAGCGTTAAAGTTAACCACTGACCGGCTGAAGCCGCCATTGACCGGGTAGCCCCCGGTAAAGGCCGCAGCGATATTGGCCGCGCCCAGCGCCACGAGTTCCTGGTTGGGATCTACTTTCTGGCGACGACGGCTGGCCAGCGATTTAGCAACCGAGATGCTTTCCATATATCCCACCACACTGATAATCACGGCGGTGGTCATCAATACACGCCAGGTGTCCCAATCGAAAAGCGGCAGTGTGAGCGATGGCAACCCCGCCGGAACAGCCCCGACAATCGCTACGCCAGCGCGTTCATTCAGGCCTAGCCCGGCTACCAGCAGGGTACTCACGATAACTACCAGCAAGGGTGCCCCGCGCGTGATGGGCATAATCAAGGCCTCAGATACACTCCAGCGCCGCAGTTGTGATCCCAGTCTTTTTTGAAAGTAGAGCAGAACCGCGATACTGCCCAGCCCGATAGCAAGCGTAACCGGATTGGTTTGGAGCACATTCTGGCCAATGTAGCCCAGCAGTTCAAAGAAGCTGGCCGTGCGCGGGATCGAAATCCCCAGCAGGCCTTTGATCTGGCTGAAGCCAATGATTAGCGCGGCGGCGCTGGTATAGCCCGACAGCACGGGTTGGCTCAAGAAGTTTACCAGAAAGCCAAGCCGTACAACGCCCATTGCGACGCGAATGATGCCCACCAGTACGGCCAGGGTAAGCGCCAGTTGAATATACTCGGGAGTACCCGGTTGGGCCAGTGGGGTGATGCCAGCCATCACTAGCAGCGAGGTGATTGCCACCGGCCCGACCGATAAAACCCGGCTGCTGCCCAGCAGTCCGTAGATCAACAGCGGCGTAATGCTGGCATATAAACCAATCTCTGGTGGCAGACCAGCCAGCAGCGCATAGGCCATGCCCTGGGGCACCAGCATGATCGCCACAATCAAGCCGGCCAGCAGATCGCCAATCAGGTAATCATGTTTATAGTGGCGCATCCAATCGAGCGCAGGGAGATAGCGGCTCAGGCTAAAACCCCCGGCAGTTGGGGATGCGCTGGCCTGATTTGTTTGCAATGCCATTGCGATCACCCCCTGACGGAATCACTCACCTCGTCTGCTGGTGTTAACTCGCCCGCCCGGTCGAAATAGTCCTCTGTGCAGAAGGCGAATGTCTCGAGCGAGTCGGCCTCATAGCCCGCATTGCTCAGTTCGGCTTCGGCCTGCGCTTGCGTCCATCCATCGTACACCATACGGTGGAGCATCCAGAGCAGCGCGGTACGCGAGGCAGTACGACAATGGATCACTATGGGCGTATCACCGGCTTCGACAAGCAACTTATGAAAAGATTCCAGATGTTCCTGTTCGAGTTCATATGCTGGCAGGGGTAAATAGATATAGCGTAAACCGGCAGCTTCGGCGTTACGTTGCTGGATGGCAGCTCGTTCAGGATCGCTGCGAATATTGATCACCAGCTTATACCCGCAGCGCACCAGGTCGTCCCAGTGCTGGGGCTGGGGTTGACCGGCAAGCAATACATGGTCTGTCACGGTATATTGAATAAAACTGTCTGCGTGTGCTTCGGCTTGATTCTGCTGATGGGTCTGACAAGGGTTATTGGTCATAATATACCTCTGTAGGAACGTAAAAAGTACAGGAGTTACACGGTTGTGGATCACACCAGGCGCTAAATAAACAGCGACACTTTGGAGCGTGCTGCATCGCCCATAAAGGTAGCCACACCACCCATTTCAAGACCATCGATCAATTCGTCGTCACGTACACCCAGCAATTCGCGCGACATATCACAGACGACCATACGCACACCCAATTCGCGCGCCAGCTCGACCAACTCACTCAACGAGGTAACTTCGTGGTCTTTCATCAGCTTGCGCATGATCGCAGCACCAGCGCCAAAGAAGTTCATCTGCGAGAGCGCCAGCGTCTGGGTGCCAGCGGGCAGCATGGCGGTGAAGGCTTTCTCAACCATGTTTTTACCGTCGTATACTTTTTGCTTTTTGACTACACTCAAGCCCCAGAACGTGAAGAACATTGATACGTCCATGCCCATTGCGGCTGCACCGGTGGCAATAATAAAGGCGGCAATGGCGCGATCCATATCGCCCGAGAAAACTACCATTGAAAGCATATTTTCCAGATCCTGCGCTGGCGCAGACTCGAGTTGTGCGATGCGCTGCTCAAGCGTGTCAATGCGTTCGAGCAAGGTCTGGACATCACTACTGGCAAATTCATTGGTATGAGTAGTAGGTATTGATTCTATAGTCATAATTGTTCTCCTGATATAAAAATATGCATGCCATTTCATCGCCTGATGCAGTAGATCGGGCAGATCACTGTCCTCAACGGGTCTGGGCGGGGCTGCGCCCCGCCGATACGATAGTGTTTTCGGTTTGGTGTGGCGGCAAAGCCGCCACACCAAACCGAAAACATTATTTTTTGCGAGGGCCTCCGGCCCATATGCATCACGTTACGCCTCCCGGCGGGGGTTTGGGGGCCTCCGGCCCCCAAAGAATATCTTTGTCGTGCGAGATTTTGCCAGCTTTGCTGGCAAAATCTCGCACGACAAAGTGAGTTTTTAGGGCTACCGCCCTACAGTTGATGCGTATGGGGCCTCCGGCCCCCGCGCCCCCACATATGGGTAAGGTATAGCCCTGAGGGAGAAGGGGTGGGGTGAACTCATGCCACCAATATATCTTTGATATGTACCATACAATTGGTCGGTCTGAAACCATATCTTATGTCAAAATACGCTATCCAACCCGGCGCAGGTAGTGAACATACAGGTCTTTGCCGTTTTCATTGACTGTTTCTTGCTCGACCAGTTCAACATTTTTCGCCGTCTTGGCCCAGCCCTGGAAATCTGCTACCGAGCCACGGTCGGTTGCCACAACCCGGAGCGTCTGTCCGACCGGCAGATCGTTGATGGCTTTGCGGCTCTTGACTAACGGCATTGGGCACTTGGCCCCCTGTACATCGAGCGTCTGATCGTATGCTACTGACATTGTTTTATGCTCCTTATATAATAGTTGTGCTAGTAAACCGTGAACGGTAAAAGTTTATTTCGTTTGTTCCCGATTTTTTCGCCGGAGGCGAAAAAATCGGGAACAAACATTGATTTCTTCCATCCTGCCGGCTGCCGTGCTGTTGGTCACGCTCACGATCCGCGTGTCAAAGGAGAGGCGAACCCCAGCCTCTGGCTAGACGACCGCGTAACTGCTGTCACATGATACATGTACCATAGTCACCTCAATCAACCTACTGGCTGAGGGCACAGATATTCTTGCCCAGTTCCAGCTCACTGGCCTGTTCTTCGCTGGGTGTCACCAGGCCGATATTGACGCGCTTGATCTCAACATACTGCGGTGGGAAAATCGGCAGATTATTCAGCACAAAGGCGATAAACTCTTCTTTCGAGCGATGTGACAGCGATTCGTTCTTGCGCAGAACTTCGCCATAAGGTGCGGCGAACCGTCCCTGGCCATCGTCTTCATCGAGTGTGCTAAAGTGGGCTGGCAGAATAACGGTGCTATCGTTGATATGTCGAGGCAGCCGCTCGTAGATGCTCTCGTACAACATCGGCGTCCAGGTTTCACCCTGTCCTCCCAGGTCGGGGCGACCAAACGAGCGCAGGAAAATGCCGTCACCGGTGAACAAATAGCTTGCGCCGTTCGGGTCAGTTGCCAGATAATTGACCTGGCCCAGAGTATGACCGGGGAACCAGATGACCTTGACGGTATACTGACCGACGCTAAACTCCTCGCCGTCGGTGATATGTTCATAGGACATACGTGCGGGCAACATATCAATCGGATGAATGGCATCATAGGCGTGAACATAGTAGGGCGCACCGGTACGTTTATTCAGGGCCATGCCGCCGCTGATATGGTCGGCATGCACGTGGGTATCAAAGATATGCGTAATTGATACACCAGCCTCTTGCGCAACAGACAGATAGTAATCAATATGGCGTAATGGGTCGATAATGGCCGCCTCGCCCTGGCTGATCAGCATAAAGCTCAGGTCGCCACGGGCGGGCCGGGCAATCTGGACAATGCGACCAGCCGGAGTGGCAGCAATATCACGTATATCATAGAAATCGCCCCAGCTCATGATACCACCCTCAAGGTAGGTTGCCTGCATACCGTGGTTGCGCAATATCTCGGCGATATATTCCGAGGAGCCTTCTTTGGAACAGACAACCAGGATGTCACGATCTGCCGGGACACGGGCCACTGCTGCGGCTTCTTCCTCGATAAAGTCATAGTAAGGAATATTTAACACTTCAAGCCCGGCACGACCCTCGACATGCCAGCGGGCAAAGTCGTCGTTGTTACGCACATCGAGAATAAACAGCGAGTTACCTGCCAGCAGGTCGGTGTACAGGTCTGCCGCGGTACGGGGCGCGACGGTCGCCTGGGTCTCTGAGAGTGTCATATGAAGCCTCCTCATATCTTTATAACTATCTATGGTCTTGTTACTGAATTCTTTGTGATACCTTGCACACATAATTTATACCGTACTTGCATAAGGGGCGTATAAGAGCAATGTAAGGGCAGTGTAAGGAAGCGCATGCAGAGCGCAGGTAGAAGTGCGGTGTGAGTATAACCCGATGCCAGGCACACTGAACAGCCCCACCAGGTTAGTCTTGATCGCTTCATGTCAGGGAGAGCGATACCGTCCGGTGATTCACAGATTGTCCAGTATATCTGATTCGCTATCTTGCTTGTCGCGCCGCCCAAAGCGTGTGGAATGGATTTCTAACCGTTCTCTGGCCAACTGGTTGATAAATGCCAGCAGGAAGCTCAGGCCAACAAAGATATAGCAAACGGTGAACAATTTTGAAATCGGTTGTGTGGGGGTTAAATCACCATAACCGACCGTGGTCAATGTAATGACGCTGAAATAGAAGGCGTCAAGCAAGCTCCAACCCTCAACCTGGTTATAAAAAATTGTGCCGATAATCAGAACCAGTCCAACCCAAAATAGCAAGGCCCAGTATTGGGGTTTCTTAATTAACAGCCATAACTGCCGAATGAAAACAAGGAACAAAGAAAATGGCAATAATAGTGGCGGCATGATCATGTCCCCTTGTCTGGCTTATACATTCGCTTGTCATGCGCCGGGGGCGCATATCGCTGGGATGAAAATGGTGCGGAACACGTCCCCACGGACAGGCAGAAGCCTGTCCCTACGGATGGCGTTGGAACGCCATCCATCGAAAAACCTACTCCTGTGAGGCGGGGGCCAGGGGGTGGAGTGATTCAAGCGACCAATCCGTTTGTGCCGTATAAAGCAAAATTGGCATGTCTGAAACCATGTCTAACGGATTTGCCTCCCGTTCAACAGGCTAAACAGGTCTTTTAGCCGTTCAAACGTCTGGTTTGATCCACCACTGCGTCAGATCTATTATAAGACAGGACGTACACGGTGGGCATATAAAACCCACGTTTGTTGGAACAAAAGACGTGTTTCGCCTGTGGCAGCGTGGTACTGTACATTCCTGCCGGAGGCGATATCTGCTCACAAGATGGATGACTGCGTAACTCCTGTTATATAAGACGAGTTGCGCAGTTGTTTATGCAAAGGCCAGGATTTGCCTCCGGCAGGGTGGAATAACACCAGTGGCTTGACCGTTCACGAATCGAACAGCGGGCGTATGGGGCGACCGGCCGGTCGCCCCTACAGGATGGCATGAACGGTTCAGACATCTGTCCTACACACATCTTGATAAAATCAGTTCAACCGGCTATGATAGAGCATCCTTTCTGGGCATAGCTACCTGGAAGATGCTACCATGGTCGGTTTCTGACACATGCATGGATAGATGGTGAACCCGCGCATGAGAGTTCGTGTACCATAACAAGAGTGACACAAAGGAGCAGGCATGTGTATTATTGACACAAGCTCACTAGGAACGGCACTGGCATCGATCTGGTGTTTAATCCAGGGGGCACTGACACTGGATCCGGCAGCATTCCAGGCACTCCAGAATGCACCAGACAATCGCAATATCGCCCTGTTTATCCTGTTGCTGGCCGGGTTGTCGCTTGAACTGGGCCAGAGCGTCGTGCTGTTTTTGAACAAGGTGCGTCCGCGCCGATTTATCTTAAGCCTGCTTGTAGGCGGTATCTTGTTTATTGTCAGTGCGCTGATCTGGGCTGGTTCGATCTGGCTGGTTGCGGGGGTTGTCTTTGATGTATACGAACCCTTTCCCACGGTGTTCCGCACGGTGAGCCTGGGCTATGCGCCGGTTGTCTTCGGGTTCCTGGTTTTGCTGCCCTTTCTGGGTGAGCCAATCGCCCGTGTGTTGTATGTCTGGACGCTGCTGGCGATTATGACCGGTATTATCGTGACGTTCCAGTTTACCTTCTGGCAGGCGCTGGTGTGTGCGATCCTGGGCTGGGTGATCCTTGAAGGACTGACGCATTTTGTCGACAAACCATTGCAGGCGCTAGATACCTGGTTCTGGCGCATGACCACCGGCACATCAACCCGGCTTACAATTGAGGATCTGGCCCCGCAGACTGGTGGAGATGGCGACGATGCTTCATCGGTACGCGGAGGGCGATCATGATAATATCGCTGGTGTTCCAACTGATCGGCCTGGCGCTGGTTCTGCTGATTATCGCAGCCGCCTTGTCGCCATTCGAGGCTATGAGCTGGTGGGCCGGCTGGTCGGATTATGCAAAGAGCCTGGATGATGTTGAGGAAAAGGCTGCATCTGAGCCAGACGTCGCGGCTCTTGCTCCGGCTGACCAGTATGCGGTGTTTTTATCTGGCATCGGAACTATGGGCGGTGAAAACCTGGACGGTGATGAACAAGCCTTTGCCGATCGGTTGACCACCTTGCTACCCGGTACGGTGGTTGTGCAGGATGTATTTCCTTATTCAGTGAACAATAATGCGCTTACCGGGCAACGCGTGTTTGCCTGGTTCTGGAAGCGTCTGGAGCAGTTTCGCATTTCTGGTCAGCATCCAATGCTGGTCTTTTTGATTAATCTGCGCAATCTGTTTCAAGTAGCGGTTTCGTCTGATCGGCGCTATGGGCCAATGTATAACCATGGCTCGGCAGAAGTCATTCTGACCGCCTTACTGCGCCACGGTTATCCATCTGACAGCGGCACACCAGTTATTCTGATGGGGAGCAGCGGTGGTGGACAGATTTCGCTGGGTGCTTCTGCGTATCTGAAAGCCCAGTTGAATGCCCCAATCTGGATTATTTCCATCGGCGGAGTTATGTCATCTGATCCGAGTGTCTTACATGCCGAACATGTATACCATCTCCACGGTTCTAAAGATAGTGTTGACGAACTGGGCAAGTATGTCTTTCCGGGGCGCTGGCCAGTGATGAAACATTCGCCCTGGAATCATGCCCTGGACAAGGGCAAGATTACGTTTGTGACCATCGGGCCGATGGCGCATATGGGCACGGGATGGTATTTCTGTCGGCAGACTCAGCTAGAGGATGGACAAAGCCATCTGGATCATACCGCAATGATCGTGGCGACACTGATTGCCCATTTTACGCGAGGGCAGGTTCCCGCCCCACAGACATTGCTGGCGCTAGAAAAGCGTAAGCGAGCAGATCTACAGTAGCATATTTTAGCACGCAGAACACGCAGGCTTGAGCAGGATATTCCGATGCGTTCCCTTCGTGATATTCGTGGCGATTAGTTTATCCCAAAAGTAATCAGGTTTCCCTGGATAAGCTATTGATCTAATTTACATAGTCGCGGCCCTATTCGTTGGCGCTCAGGCGGCGGGTCAGATAGATACCAGCCGTAGCCGCCAGCGTGGCAAGCAGCGCCAGCACAAACGCCACGGTATAGCCCCCGATCCAGTCATAAAACAGCCCGCCGAACCAGCTTCCCAAGGCTGCGCCCAGACCAAAAAAGCCGCCCAGTGTGCCCACAATTGCTCCCAGGGCCGGGCCAGGAAAGGTATCACTGGCGATAGCAGTCAACAAACCACTGCGGCTGCCCTCGCCGATGCCCCAGAGCAAAGCAAATATATACAACAACACCAGAGGTGCGCCGTTCCCGATGCCAATCAACAAGAGCAGTGCCAATACCTGAGCAGCCGAGCCGATATAAAAGGCCGTCTCGCGCCCGATACGGTCGCTCAGGCTACCGAACCCGATAAACGCCAGCGCCGTCACCAACCCTGCACTGCCCAGCACCGTCGCGGCTGTCAATCGAGGGATACCATGATCGACAAAATGGGCCACCTGGTGAACGGTGGTCATGCGCAGGGTAAAGAAGCTGAGCATACCAACCCCCATCAACACCCAGAAGAGGCGTGTCCGGGCGGCGGCCTTCCATGTCCAGGCTCCACTTACCGGGGCAACCACGCCAATCATCTCGGGGGCAACCGGAACTTCGTCAGGTTGAATCGTATCAGGTGGCTGATCCGGCTGACCAGGACTATCGCGCAGCAACACCAGCGTAATCGGTAGCGCCAGAATCACAAACAACGAGGCCAGAAAGAGATAGGCTGCACGCCAGTTATAGGCCGAGATAATCCACTCCAGGACAGGGGCCATTACCAGGATACCTATCCCCGAGCCGGAAAAAGCCAGCCCGATAGCCAGTCCGCGCCGGTGCTGCCGATCGAACCAGCGGCTAATTGTAGCGGCATGGATGGCCAACCCTAGAATAGAAATACCCAGGCCTGTCCATATACCATAGTAGAGGTAAAACTGCCACAGGGTATCGATGAAGCTGGTCATGAACAACCCGCTGGCCAGCGCCAGGATACCGATCATAAACACCCGGCGTGCTCCCAGGCGATCCAGCAACCAGCCCACGAACGGACTGGTCAGCGCAAACACCAGCATCGAGAGGCTAAAGACACCAGCCGTACCGGCACGACTCCAGCTAAACTCAGTGCCACGGGTCAATTCTTCAAAGAAGATACCAAAGCTTAGTCGAACGCTAAACGCCAGCGATATCACCATGAAGCAGACAAAGACGATAATCCACCCATAAAAAAATCCCTGTTGACGGGGTAAATCGGCCTGCTCGGACGGGGAAACAGTATTCATGCACGGAACTCCATTAAGGCGCGGTACGTGAGGGCGTATCATCTACCAAACGGTACAGTAAACGTGAACCATATCTTAATACTCAATCATCGCAAAGTACGTTTGCTGGGCGGCCTCACGGGCCTGTTTCAGCGTATAGATTCCGTGCTCGGCCAGCATCGGCACCAGCTTCAAAAACACCTCACCGGTGACAATCGCATCACCGAGAGCGGTATGTCGCCCGATGATATGCACACCCAGGCGGTGCGCAATCGCTTCAAGGCTATGATCATCCTGATGTGGATTAACCACCGCTGATAGCAGCAGCGTATCGAGGACTGGATGGATAAACTTCAAGCCGGTAGCTGCTTCCTTCATCTGTAAGAAGCGCATATCAAAGGCAGCATTATGGGCCACCAGAACCGTATCTTCGGCAAACTGATGAAATCCTGGCAGCACCGCCGTAATCGTCGGCTGGCCTTCAAGCATACCAGGCGAAATGCCGTGAATACTAATTGCCATGCGCGACATCGTACGTTGCGGATCGACAAGCTGGTCAAAAATTTCCTGGCGCAGCAAACGCCCATTCAGGATACGTATAGCCCCAATCGCAATAATCTCATCGCCCTCAGACGGGTTCAGGCCAGTGGTTTCGGTATCAAACACCGTATATGCCAGATCCAACAAACGCCGATCATCCAGTTCCGACGGCTGATCCAGCCGCCCAAACAGATCAAAGTCATAATACTCTGGTCGCCGCCCGGGAGCCACCTCTGACGCAATCTGCACATTCCAGGTTTGCTCTGGTTGCACAACCGGCAAGAGCAAGCGAAAATAGGTTGTCTCGGTACGCGCATCACTCTGACACCAGATTTCACCCTTATGGCGCTCGGCGACGGCCTTCAACGTCATCGGGCTACCCTCGCCATCCGTCACCATCGCCTGAGTCTCCCACGAACGCAGCGTCTCGGCACTAATTGGCGCACCCTGCCATCCCAGGTCGATGCGCACAAACCGGCCACTGCGCTGCAGATTAAGGCTAACCGTACGGACATTGGCTTCATCGCATACCCGACTTATCACATACGTCACCGCCTGCACCACCGAATAGCTATCGATGCGCATCCAGATCGTCTCATCAACCGCCTCGACCTGGATGGTCACCCCCAGCTTATGCTCGAGACGGCGCTGAATGGCCCAGATCAGATCACTGCTCTGCATATCTTCCAGAGGCCATTGCGACTCAAACGCCTCGGTCGATTCGCGCATCATTTTATCGATCTGTGAACCGAGCGCAATCGACTCCTCACGAATGATGCGCGTAAACAACCCCAGACGATCCCGCCCCATATCTGGATATTCCAGAATCGTCTCGATCGCCGCACGAATATTTGCCAGCGACGAGCGGGTCATCTCTACCATCGACTGCATCATGATATCATTGCGACTGCTCACCTCAATCCGCCGCGTAATATCTTCGAGGGTCAGCACAAAGCCACTGGTATCTTGCTCTTTTCGGCGCACCGGGGCCAGATTGACCCGCACAAGCTGCCCACCCTTCGCCGTGGTGACAAAAGTGGATACCGGCCCGGCGACATCCTGGCTGATCTGATGTAAAACATGCTCAAGCGCATGCACAATGATATTGCGGTCGATAATTGCAAAGATCGACCGTCCCAGGCCGATCAAGCCGCCAATGCCATTCTGTCCGACCTTCTCGGATGTAGGACTCAACAACAGCCTGGCGCGATGGTTATACAGCAGAATCTGCCCTTCGATATTGCATACCAGCACCCCCTGAGCCAGTTCCGACATCAGAGCCGCCAGAATATCCTTTTCTTCTTCCAGATCGGCACGGGCGGCGCGAATTTTCGTTTCGACATCCAGTTGCAAACTCTGATGGCGTTCGGCAAAGGTATTGATCACATGCGCCAGTTGGCGCGTCTCCGACGGACCTTCCGGTGTGATGCGATGATCAGGATTAGCCGTTAAAATCAGTTGCGTCTCTTCATGTAGGCGCGTAGCATGCATATAGATCTTGAACAGGCGATCCAGCGTCGAACCGACCCCGATCAACAGGAAGAACGTAAAGATGACAATAATCCCTAACCGATCCGCCAGGATATCGCTCAGAAACGCACGTTCATCCAGATCCAAATTAAACCAGATAATAAGTGCGCAGGTAGCAAAAATATAAATAATAAAAGCAAACAGACCGGCGACAGTCAGGAAAAACTTCATCTTCAGGCTCATGCTGTTCCTCCCAACAGATCGTCAACCTGGATCAGCAGTTCTTTGGTTGAAAACGGCTTGGTGACATAGGCATTTGCACCCAGCGCCATACCCTTGGTAACTTCGATTTCACGCCCTTTGGCAGTCAACATGATAATCTTAATATGCTGCCAATCGTCATTTTCACGGATCTTCTGACACACTTCAAACCCGCTCATGCGCGGCATCATCACATCAAGCAAGATCAGATCCGGGTTAAAGCTCTGCACGCAACTAAGGGCTTCCTCGCCATCACGTGCTACCTTTATCGCATAACCCTTGCGTTCGAGCAAAAACTCCAGGGAGGTAACGATATTCGGCTCATCGTCGACGATCAATACTTTATGTGTCATAGCCTTACTCCCGCACACTAATTGAAACTCGTTACACCCTGAATAACCATCTCATCCTGATCGACAACGACTGCCAGTGGCAAACTGAAAAAGAACGTTGCCCCTTCGCCAGGAGTACTCTCAACCCAGAGTGTGCCACCAAAGTGGGTAATAATCTGGCGACTGATTGGCAACCCCAGACCGGTACCCTGGGGTTTATCGGTCATTGCATCGCCAACCTGGCGAAACTTATCAAAGATGATACGCTGATCCTCTACACTGATGCCTGGCCCATTATCACTGACGCTTACCCGCACATACTCGACGGTATGCTGGATTGCCACCACCACCTGGCCAGAAGCATTATCACAAAATTTGACCGCATTCGACAGCAGGTTAATCATCACCTGGATCAGTCGATCTCGATCACCCGTTACAAGTGGCACATGATCGGCAAACTTAATCTGAAGCTGGATACTTTTCTCTTCAAACAACTGACTGGTAGCATTCAGCGAGTCCTCTACCACTTCTTTGAGATCAACCCTGGTAATATGCCACTTCGCATTGCCCGACTCGATCTTGGAAAGGTCTAATACCTGATTAATCAGGCGGGTCAGACGCTCGCTTTCCTTGACGATAATACTCAGAAACTTGCCGCGTTGCTCAACATCCAGATCAGGATTATCACACAAAATTTCCGAGAACGCACGAATAGACGTTAGCGGTGTCCGCAATTCATGTGTCACCGTGGAGATAAAATCATCTTTCAGGCGATCCAATTCTTTCAGTTGTTCATTCGCCGCCCGTAACTCGGCGGTAGCAGCCTCGAGTTCCTGCGACTTCTGTTCTAACTGACGACTATAAGCGCGCATCTGCGAAGCCTCTTCCAGAATATCCATTACCTCGCTGTTGCCCAGCGGCTCTTCTTTCACCGCCGACGCCACCATAACCCGTGCAGAGGCCGCCCCGATCGCCCCGGCCAGTTGCGTTTCGACAAAGTGAACAAATTCGGCATCGGCTTCCAGTTCGTTGATACTATGCACCCCATGGCGGCGAGCATAGCTGCCAAGTGCCTCGCTGGTACGTGAGGAACCCAGAAAGCGCCCCAGCAGGGCCTGAAGATCGGGCACCGAAGCCGTACCCCGCCAGAAACGTGACCCACCCGTTGCGCCAGAATGTTGAAATACATCGACAAACAGCGTAGCCTGACCCTGTTCCACGGCTGATGGCTGGCTCATCAACGAAATCCCGATATACAGGCCAATATTTACCAGCATACTCCAGATCATCGCATGCGTCACATGATCCAGCCCGGTCAGACCAAACAGCGCATGGGGATTGAGCAACTCGATCCCAAACGGGCCAGTTTCGCGAAAATCGAAGGGCAACCAGCCTGACTGGGCAAACGAGGGCAGCACCAGCGTATACAGCCAGATCAGGAAACCCGAAGTCAGACCAGCCAGGGCGCCACTACGTGTAGCCCCTTTCCAGTAAATTCCGCCCAGAATAGCGGGCGCAAACTGAGCCACCGCTGCAAACGAAATCAAGCCAATCGAGACCAGCGGCTGTGCCTCACCGATCAGGCGAAAATAGCCATAGCCCAGCAGCAACAGCACCACGATCGTGCCGCGCCGAATAAACAGCAACAGGCCACTCAAATCGCGGCGCTCGGTCAAGCGGAGGGACTTCAAACGAAGCAACACCGGCATCAGCAGATCGTTGCTCACCATCGTACTCAGGGCTATTGTCTCGACAATCACCATCCCTGTAGCCGCCGACATACCGCCAATAAACACAAACAGCGCCAGTGTCTCCTGGCGATGCACCATCGGTAGGGTTAACACAAAGTAGTCTGCATCAACACTGTTATTAGGGAAGTGTAGCAGGCCGCCAAAGGTGATCGGCAACACAAAAATGTTAATCGCAATCATATACAGCGGAAACAGCCAGATCGCCTTGTTGACATGCTCCTCGTCGACATTCTCGACAACCGCTACCTGAAACTGGCGCGGCAGAACCATGATCGCCAGCATCGAGAGAAAAGTCAGCCATGCCCAGCTACTATACGAATCAACCGTGGTATTGAAAGTCAACAACCTGCGCAGTTCATCGTGGGTCTCGGCAAAAGAGAAGACATGGCCAAAGCCACGATACAACCCGAAGGTCACAAACACACCCACCGCCAGAAACGCCAGCAGCTTCACCACCGACTCAAAGGCAATTGCCGCTACCATGCCTTCATGCCGTTCGGTCACATCCAGATGGCGTGTACCAAACAGAATAGTAAAGGCTGCCAGTAACAGTGCCACATAGAATGTCTTATCACCGAGGATGGGGACAGCTTCCAGATCGCGTGGCATAAGGATGGCCGGGTACTGCTGCAGAATCGTAAAGCTATTTGAAATCGCTTTGAGTTGCAACGAGATATAGGGCACAATCCCTACCACAGCAATAATTGTCACCAACCCACCCAGCAGCGTACTCTTGCCATAACGCGAGGCAATAAAGTCGGCAATCGAGGTAATGCGATAGGTTTTACTAATACGAATGATTTTACGCAGCCCGAACCACCAGAGCAGAGCCATCAAAGTAGGCCCAAGGTAGATCGGTAAAAAGCCTATGCCACTATCAGCCGCCCGTCCGACACTGCCATAAAAAGTCCACGACGTACAATAAACGGCCAGCGATAGCGCATAAATATAGGGATTACTGATAATACTGCGGCCCGTATCCGCGCGCTTGTGGCCATAGTAAGCAATCGCGAACAGCACGCCCAGATAGGTAAACGAGACAACCAGGATGACCCAGCTCTGCAACATTGCGCAACCGACCCATACTATGGATTGTACCCAGAACAAACAAAAGAGGATGTGCAGGTGAGTGATTCAGTCGCCAGGCTTCGCCTGATCCTCTGCACATTTTGGAATTCCTGGTGGCATATAATACCACCCCACATACCTTAGACATGGTTCAGGTTTACTGTACCGTTTAGTTGGACGATGCGCCCTCTCCCCTGCCCCCTCTCCCTGAGGGAGAGGGGGGAGATGGGGCATCCTGGCGGCACACGCGGCGCGTGTGCCGCCAGGATGCCCCATTCGGGTTCCCCCGCCCCTTGCAGGGGCGGGGGCTAGGGGGTGGGGTGACTCACGCGACCAATCTGTCTGTGCATTGTAAAGTAACATTGGTCATCCTGAAACCATGCCTTAGCGCAGTTTCTCAACCACCAGCATCATCAACCCGACCAGCCCGATCCATGCCAGAAATATATAGGCATACAGGATCGGAATGCCCAGGATCATATGGTCATGGCTAAACAGAGACAGCAGGGGATAGTTAAACAGGGCTGTTCCCAACAAACACAGAGCCACCAGACGCTGACCTTTTGTGCCATGGTTATTCATGATGAGTGCGCTTTTGCGGTATGTACACGGGCTGTAGCCTCAATTGTACCACAGGATAATTGTATCTATGCACACTAGTGCGTTACAACTTTTATAGGCATGCTGCCCATCCCTATGTGTGCGCACGCTAAAAATAGTCTTATCACGCAATCCGCCCGGTCTGGAAAGTCAACGCCACACTCCGCTGAATCCGAGCCACCGCATGCAGGGCCTCTTTCAGCTCGCGTTGCTCCAGGGGGCTGATCTGGGCATAGGCAATCAGGTTGTCTGGCTGGATGCCCTGTTCAATTTGCTGATACTGATGACGCAAGCGCAGCAGGCTGACCAGTTCAAAGGCAGCCGCCAGTTCCTCGGCGCCGGTCTCGCTTAACATACTACTACCTGCTGCCATGCGCAGGCGATCCAGGGTACTGGTAGCACTACAGCCCGCTTCTAGCGCAAACAACCGCCCAAGATCGACAATCAACGCCGTTCCCCGATGTTTCAGATCGAGCAAAGAGCGGCCTTCTGCGTTACGTTCCAGGACAACCTTGCGAAAGAAGCTCAGTGGCACCGACTGACGCAAAGCAGCACGTGCCAACCGTCCCAGAAAGATGCGCTGATCCTGCGCCCGTTGCACAATCTGGCGTAGGATGGTTGTGGCTCCCAGGCTGCCATACACGCTGCGAAAATCAAAGAAGATCGTCACTTGCAGCAGCGCTTCTTCATCGGGCATATGTATCCAGTTTTCAAAATAACTCTGCCAGACCGACAATGGTTGGCGCCACTGGGGATTGGTAGCCATAACATCGCCTGGACAGCGTGGGGAGCCACATGCAACCAGTTGCTCGACAATGCGTTCGGCCAGTGCGGCAAAATAGCTATCCGCCCCGGCAGGTGCATCGTCGGCATAGACTAATGCATGATCCTGGTCGGTATACAGTGTCTGCTCATACCGCCCTGCGCTTCCCAGCACCAGCCAGTCATAGGCGCAAGGCGGCGGCCCCATAGCCGCTTCGGCATCTTGCAGCAAACGTACCAGCAAGCCATCACGCGCCACCGCCACCACGCGCCCGATATCGCCCACGCGCGCCCCGGCATCTAGCAGCATCCCAACCGTTTCGACAAGCTGGTTGCTATAGGCCTGTAACTGGGCAAAATCCTGGGCATGCTGCAAGCGGCGGGGCAAGAAAAGCGGGGTATGCTTGCGCTGACGCATAATATCGGTACGTGTCACCAACCCGACCACCTGGTCGCCCTCGGTAATCGGCATCTGGTGAATATCGCTTTCCAGCATGGTCAGCAGACCATCAAACACCAGACTATCGGCGGGCAAGGTCAGCGCGGGTGCGCTCATCACGGCGGAGACAGGCGTTGCATCACTCAAGCCAGTAGCCAGCACGCGATTGCGCAGATCGCGGTCAGTCAGCATTCCAGGGGGATCGGAACAAACCACCACACTGGAGATATCATGGGTACGCATAATCTGGGCCGCCTGACGCACACTCAGATCTGGTTCGACCGTAATCAGGGATCGGCGTACCAGGTCACGCAAGCGTAGCCGAAAGAGCACCGGATCGGCGTTGGCATAGTGGGATCGCAGACGATGCGTGAGACGTTCAATCGTAGATTGGGCAAAAAAGCGAGCAAAAGCGGGCGATTCACGGCGTAACTGATGAAACTGTTCCTCGGGTAAGCGATAGAGGCAAGTCGCTTCACAGGCGCGTACAGTGACAATTGGCGCACGATTGCGCATAAGTGAGGGATGCCCAAAGTATTCCCCCATACCCAACGTATCAAAGATAGAAACATCATGATCATCCTCGCGCAGCAGATCAACGCTACCCTGGCGAATGATATAGAAATAGGTATTGGGAGGCCCACCATACGTAAGAATATCGGTGCCCGCTGCGCAGCCGATCACCTCGACAGACTCGGCAATGCACATAACCTCTTCAGGCAACAACTCGTTGAAGGGAGGATAGTTAGCGAGGAAGTGGGCTACCTGATCGAGCGTATCGGCTAATTCTTTCATAAGCGCTACTATTAGACATGGTTCACGTTGACTGTACAGTTTGGTTTGACGATTCGCCCTCACCCCCC
>RRYU01009729.1_pt1 | contig 47783 bp, 36 predicted proteins | sample 2162651 | NCBI WGS metagenome assembly RRYU01 (sample SAMN10267283, study PRJNA491782) | microbial mat metagenome | isolation source: biomat in the production well | place: Japan: Minami-Kanto gas field, natural gas well KTG3 | collected 2017-06
GTCATTCCGAGGGCCGCCTCCGCAATTCTCCGTTGTATTCCAGCCTGCGTGTGGGCGGCCCGAGGAATCTCCCATGCACACCAGCGCCCGATTCAATGACGATCGCTGGAGATTCCTCACACCGCCTGCCAGTCTGGTTGGACGTGACTGGGGACATGGCTGGGCGGTGTTCGGAATGACATGACGGGATCGATGATCCATACCATACCCCACACCCTGGCACAGAATGTGCGAATGCACCAGAAGAGCGTATGGCAGAGGCATGCCATGAAAGCGAAGCCTATACATGGCGACGCTACGTGGCATGCAACAGAACACAGTATCGCTGAATTCAGGAGACACATAATGACCAGGCAGCTAAAACTCATGGGTGTGCTTGCGCATCCCGACGATGAGTCGCTGGGGTTCGGTGGCACGCTGGCGAAATATGCGGCCGCAGGAATTGCAACCTATCTGGTAACAGCAACCCGCGGAGAGTATGGGTGGTTTGGCGTACCAGAGCATAATCCCGGCCCGGATGCACTCGGCAAAATCCGTGAGCGCGAGTTGCAGCAGGCGGCTGATATACTTGGTATTCAGGACGTTACCCTGTTAGACTATATCGATGGCACGCTGGATCAAGCTAACCCGCAACACGTGATCGCCGACATCGTCACGCACCTGCGCCGCATTCAGCCAGACGTTGTGCTGACCTTTGATCCGTATGGCGTCTATGGGCATCCCGACCATATCGCTATTTGTCAATATACCACGGCGGCGGTTGTTCTGGCAGCAGATGCCAGCTACGCGCATGGCTTGAACCCACATCGGGTGGCAAAACTGTACTACCGCGTGGAAACAAGCGACGACCTGGCGATCTATGAGCAAGCCTTTGGCGACCTGGTTATGCAAGTTGATGGCACAGAGCGACGGGGCATCGGCTGGCCCGCGTGGGCCATTACGACCCGAATCGACACAACTGATTACTGGCAGACAGTCTGGCACGCAGTCGCCTGTCATAAAACACAGCTTCCTGGCTATGAGTCGTTGCGCCAGTTGCCCGAGGCCCAACAGCGCAGGCTCTGGGGAACCGAAACATACTACCGCGCCTTTAGTTTCGTAAACAGTGGTCGGCAGATCGAAACGGATCTATTTGACGGCATCCAGGCAAGCGAATAAGAGGAACACCCATGACCATTACCAGACGTATGACGCAGATCATGGCGCTGACTGTTCATTTTGAGGAGATGGCATAATCCTCCATGATCATCCATAGAATCGCACTGGAGATTCCTCCCTGCGCCGCGGCGGGGGTGGGCGTCCACGGGCGTCCGGGCGGCGGCGGAGCCTGCCCCGCGCCATGCCCTGAGCGCAGTCGAAGGGGCAGTCCGATGGGATCGGAATGACATGGGTTTTCATAGTGTTCTATGTCATGCCGAGTTTCGATGGCCGGCTGGCCAATGGGCTGGGCAGAAACCGATTCATGTCATTCTGAACGGAGCCGCAGGCGGAGTGAAGAATCTCAGCCGCCCGTCTGGCAACCATATATGTTTCTGAAGAGGGCCGCCCACCCGATTCCGTCTCAAACCAACACCCGCCCAGGCGGCCCGAGGAATCTCCCATGATCGTCCATGAATCAACACTGGAGATTCCTCACGCCGCCAATAGCACGGCCTGGTATCCAGGAAACCCCTCACTGGCCGCGTTCGGAATGACATGATTTTGCATTGTGTGTAGCTACCCACCCCGCTTGCATTGTCTGCATACCTCCTGTACTATACAGTACCACCATATGTGTCGCTAGAAGGAGTTCTAAATGTCTATACGCCTGCCTCGTGCAGCCACGCTTCTCGCGGTTGTTCTGGTTCTGGCTGCCCTGAATGTGTTCACCCCCGCTTATGGCGCGCTGCCCGGTCCACAGGATCGCACGGATCGTCCAGCTACACGTTCTCCTGCGCCTCGATTGATTGTCCGCTTGAACGGCCTGCCCCTGGCCCAGGTGCCTGGCTCGGCCCCTGAGTTTGCCGTCTCGGCGTTCCGGTCAGCCACAACCGGCAAGCTTCAGGTGAATAGTCCGGCAGCTCAACAATATCTGCGTCAACTGCAACAACAGCAGGACGCATTGGCAGCAACTATCCAGGGCGTCTTTCCGTCGGCCCGGGTTCACCAGACCTACCAGGTGGTGTTCAACGGTTTGTCGGTGGCATTGCCGGATACCAGCGATGCAACGATGGCACGCTTGCAAGCCTTACCCGGCGTAGCCGAGGTTTATCGTGAAGGCTACTATGAACTTCATACCGCTTCTGCTCTCACCAATATCAATGCCGAGACGCTCTGGAACAGCCCGGCGATCGGCGGGGTTGGCAATGCCGGAACTGGTGTCAAGATTGCGGTGCTTGATCAGGGCATTGCTATCGATAATCCCTATTTCAACCCGGCCGGGTTTAGCTATCCGCCCGGCTTTCCAAAAGGCGATGTGGCCCATACGACGCCCAAGGTGATTGCCGCCCGGGCCTACTTCCGCCCCGATGTCCCGCCCCTTCCCGGCCATGAAACACCCCAGCCTGGCCCGGAAGATTCTAGCCATGGCACGCATGTGGCTGGCATCGCTGCTGGTGTCGCCAGTACGACTGCTACCGCCTTTGGTGTCACCGAAACAATCTCAGGGGTTGCTCCTCGCGCCTACCTGATGAACTATAAAGTATTTTATGCCAACGACTCGCTCTTTCCCGGTGCATTCAGTACCGAGTTGATCACGGCCCTTGAAGATGCAGTTACCGATGGGGCTGATGTCATAAACAATAGCTGGGGTGGCCGTGCTACCGAGAATCCGGCACTTGATCCGGTAACTATTGCGGCTGACGCGGCGGTGGACGCTGGCGTGACGGTGGTCTTCTCGGCGGGGAACGAGGGCCCCAATAAGAGTACGGCGGGTGCCTCTGGCTATAGCGATAAGGTAATCAGTGTGGGCGCATCCACGTCCGCGCAGACGATTGCGACTGGCTTTGTCGATGTGGTTGCACCAGCGGGTGCGCCCGATACGATCACGGGCCAGCCGTACCAGGCCGCGGCTTTTGGGCCACGTATTGCTGGCGCTATTCTTGGCCCGCTTACCTATGTGCCGGTCGAGGTCGTTGCTGGTTCCAGCCTGGCATGCGATCCGTTGCCTGCTGGCTCTCTGGCTGGCCAGCTTGTTCTGATCGAACGGGGTATTTGCTCGTTTAGCGTCAAAGTGTTTAATGTGCAGCAGGCCGGCGCCAGTACGGCGATTGTGTATAACACCGCCGAAGGTGGCGAAACGCTGGTGGTGATGGCTCCCGGCGACCAGTCTGATGCCGTAATAATTCCGGCGATCTTTGTGGCACGCTCCACTGGTGTGGGTATGGTCGACTGGTATACCCAGCATGGCCCGGCTGCCCAGGTGCAGATCGATCCCCGTGGCCGCCTGATCGACCAGACGCCGGATCAGCTGGTGGGCTTTAGTTCACGCGGCCCAACCTTCCAGGGCAGCCTGAAGCCTGATGTGACGGCGCCGGGCTTTGCGATCCTGTCGGCTGGTTTCGCCGATGCCGAGGGTGGCGAGCGTCACCTGGGTTTTGGTCTGGCGTCTGGTACCAGTATGGCTGCGCCGCATGTGGCCGGTAGTGTGGCACTCTTAAAGCAGATCTATCCCAACTGGACACCGGCAGATTTCAAGTCGGCGCTGATGTCAACCGCTACAACCGAGGTCTGGCTGGATGCTGATCGTACCGAGCCGGCTGATGTGTTATCCCGTGGCGCGGGGCGCATCGATGTGGCGCGAGCTGCCATTCCCGGTCTGCTGTTTGACCGTCCGACGTTGTCGTTTGGCAATGTACCTACCACGCCCGGCCAGGCGACTATGGCTGAATTGAGTGTGACGGCCCGCAATATTTCGGCTGCGCCCCAGACCTATACGCTGAGTGCGCGTAGCACCGAGGGTGATTTTGGTGTTGGTGTGTCGCCAGCCACACTAACCATTGCTGCTGGTCAGGCCGCGACGTTCCGTGTGGCGGTGGAGATGCCAGCTGATGCTATAGCCGGTGATTATGGCGGCCTGGTTGAGCTATCGGGCGGCCCCCAACCGCTGCATCTGCCCGTCTGGGCGCGGCTTCTGCCTGGCCAGCGTGGCCCCAAAGTGCTGCTGATCGATAACGATGGCAGCAGTAGCTTCGATTTCCCCGATTACGCCGGGTACTATGGCAATGCTCTGGGTGAGTTGCAGGTGCCCTTTACTTACCTGGACGTCGATGCCCTGGCCGGGCAACCCCAGACCCTGCCGGATATCAGTGAGTTGCAAAAGCACGAGATTATTCTCTGGTTTACCGGTGATAACTTTGTGCCTAGTGGCGCGGTAGGTGTGCCTACGCCGCTGACGGCGGTCGATCAGAATCTCTTGATCGCGTATCTGCAAAGCGGCGGCAATCTGATCGCCACCGGTCAGGATCTGACCAATGCCTCGGATATTGATAATACGCCGCCCAACGATCCACGCTATGGACGTTCCGATCTGTATCATGGCTATCTGGGGCCGCGTTTTGTGCAGGATGACGTTTTTACTAACACACAAACGCTTGAACGCCAGGCGTTGGGCGCGGATACCCAGCCCTGGCTGGCCGGGATGGTGCTTGATCTGAGTGTGCCCCCGCCGGATGTAGGCGTCGGCGATGCAACCAGTGCAGGCAATCAGGTGTCAATCGACGAGATTGCTCTGGGTGATATCGATCTGCGTGTGCCAGAACGCTATGTCACGCCGATCTTCCGTGCGGTCAGTCCCGCCAGTCAGATGACCGGCATTATTGCGGTCAATACGGCTGCTCAACCAACCCTGGAGAATCCCGCTATCGGGTTGCCTTACCGCACGACCTATCTGGCCTTTGGGCTGGAAGGTGTGCGCAACGATAGCGGCGCAACAACACGTAAAGAGTTGTTGCAATCCATTCTCTACTGGCATGTCGATCGTCCGGGTGTGCAGGTGAGTGGTCCGTCGACCATCACTGCGGCTGACCAGTTTGTGAGCTTTACCGCCACGGCACAGTCAAACACGCCAACCACATTTGTACGCTATCGCTGGGACTTTGGCGACGGCTCGCCTATTCTGGAATCGGACTCAGCCACGGTGTCGCATCGCTATGCGCAGCCAGGCAACTACCAGGTGCGTGTCGAGGCAATCAACACCTGGGGCCACCACGCCATTGCAACGCTGCAGCCGGGCGATAATCCCGGGCCAGCATCAGATACGCCCGATCTGACCGTGCAGCAGATCAATGCCCCCGTGCCTGACCACTCACCGCTCACGTTTGCCGAAACCGGGCAGACGCTAGAGGGGCGCTTCCAGCAATTCTGGCAGGCCCATGGTGGCCTGGCTGTGTTTGGCTATCCAATCACGGCGCAAGCGCAAACTGATGTCACCAGTCAGATTTTTGAGCGGGCACGTTTCGAGCTACATCCTCAGAATGCAGCACCCTATGATGTGCTGCTCAGTCACATGGGCATTGAGGCCTTGCAGGCTCAGGGGCGCGACTGGCGTACGTTTGCCACCGTAGATAGTGCGCCGGAAGGGTGTCTCTACTTTGCCGAAACCGGGCATAGTCTATGTGGTGTGTTTAAAGCCTACTGGGAACGTCATGGGTTATCGTTTGATGGCAAAGCCGGCATCAGCTTTGCCGAAAGCCTGGCGCTCTTTGGCATGCCCGTCAGCGAACCCCAGCAAGAAGTTGTAGCGGGCGAGGCCCATATGGTGCAATGGTTTGAGCGTGCCCGTTTTGAACATCATCCCCAGAACCCTCCACCCTATGATGTTCTGCTCGGTCGCCTGGGGGTAGAAGCATTGCGCTAGCGTTGCACTGGGGGCTTGCGGGGGCCTTCGGCCCCCGCAAAAAAATGTTTTCGGTTTGGTGTGGCGGCAAAGCCGCCACACCAAACCGAAAACCGTATAATTTAACAAAATCGGTCGCCCCTCCCTGCCTATTTTCATCCCAACCGTGTGCGGCGCAGCCGCATGGGCAAACTAATGTAAAAATAGGTCATGGACGAGTGTTCGGCGGTATCCTGACGATAGGTAGGGGCGACCGGCCGGTCGCCCCTACATGCCTATTTTCATGCGAACCGTGTGCGGCGCAGCCGCATGGGCAAACTGATGGGCAGATGATAATTCTGTGTAAAGAGGTTTTATCTAAACAAGCAAGCTATTGATGCTACACTTGGGCATACCACCTCTACCTTATGGGAAGCTTACACCTTCTGCAATTATGCACACGCTTGCTCCCACAAATAAAAATGATCGTCTGGTGCGCTTGGCGTCAAAAGGCGCGTTGCGCTTACATTAGATTAGGATGTATCGTATGGATATTGCTGCCGCACATGATCAATTTCTGCTCTCAAAGCATACCTTTGAGCCAGCCTATTTGCGTCTGCATCATCGTGGCGAATTACAGCCTCGTGTAGACATGGCGCTCGAATTCCTGCATCACTGCCAGTTGTGTCCACGTGACTGTGCTGTCGATCGCACCGAGGGGCAAACCGGGGTCTGTAAGACAGAGCGTTATGCCCGTGTAAGTAGTTATTTTCCCCATCTGGCCGAAGAAGATTGTCTGCGCGGTTGGGAAGGGAGCGGCACAATCTTCTTCTCCAGTTGCAGCTTGCACTGTGCTTTCTGTCAGAACTACGACATCAGCCACGTCGAGCAGAGTGGTGCCCTGGTTCGTCCCCGTCAGCTGGCGGCGATTATGCTGGAACTTCAGGCAACTGGTTGTCATAATATCAATGTTGTAACGCCAGGGCATGTCGTGCCGCAATTGCTCGAAGCGTTGATTGTCGCCGTCGATCATGGCTTGCGTCTGCCGATTGTCTACAATACATCCGGGTATGATACGCTTGCCAGCTTACAACTGCTCGATGGCATTGTTGATATCTATATGCCTGATTTCAAGCTCTGGGATGCGCATATGGCCCAGCGCTACCTGAAAGCACGCGACTACCCCGACATTGCGCGGCAGGCGATTAAAGAAATGCATCGCCAGGTGGGTGATTTGACGTTTGATGAGGATGGCCTGGCAAAGCGCGGGTTGCTGGTTCGCCATCTGGTAATGCCGGAACGCCTGGACGATACCAGCGCCATTATGCACTTTCTGGCCGATGAAGTCTCGACGGATACTTATGTGAATGTTATGCAGCAGTATTATCCCTCTGGCAGGGTGAATGCACACACTTTTCCCGAGTTGAATCGCTCAATTACCACCAGTGAGTATGATGCTGCCCTTCAGCAGACGCGCATTGCTGGTTTGTGGCGTCTGGACGAACGTTGCCCCCGCAATCCCTGGCTGTGGGGGTAGGGTTGGTATCTCTCAGGGGTAGGTTTTTCCACTGATGCCAGTGCCAGGCTGGATACCCCACCCCCCTACCCCCTCTCCTTCCAGGCTATGCGTTACCCACACATCGGGGGAGCGGGAGCCGGAGGCTCCCGCAAAAAGAATACGTTTCGGTTTGTTTTGGCGGCTTTGCCGCCAAAACAAACCGAAACGTATTGATCTCGGCGGGGCGCAGCCCCACCAGTATCCGTGGAGAGCATGAAGCTGCCGGTTCTATCGCATCCTGATGCGGTAGAATTGTGACTAATCTATAGCCTTCCAGGGGAGGGGGAGACGATTCGGCGGTGTCACGCGGCGGCTACGCCGCCGCGTGACACCGCCAGGTGAATAGCCCCCTCTCCCCAGCGGGGAGAGGGGGGCCACATGGCGTCCTGATACGATTCATCCAAGAAACCTACTCGTGTGAAGCAACCACGGTGGGTTGCCCTTAGCGATCCGGTTCAATCACGGGCGGGGTTTTTCAACCGTAACATATGTGCGCTGTTCAAGCGTTAGCGGAACCAGCAGCGGCTCGCCCCGCAGTGGCTTGCGCACCTCGTCGACGATCTGACCATCAGCAACCGTGATCGCACGGGTGACACGCTCGGCCAGGTCATTGTCGTGCGTCACCATCAGAATCGTTTTGCCCTGCTCGACCAGATCTTCAAACAATTGAAACACCGCGTTGGCGGTACGCGAGTCTAGATTACCCGTCGGCTCGTCGGCCACGATAATCGGTGGATCATTGGCCATCGAGCGGGCAATTGCCACACGCTGTTGCTGCCCACCTGACACCGCCGAGGGCAGTTTGTGGGCCTGGTCAGCCATATCGACCTGTTCCAGCAGCGCTATGGCGCGGTCATACCGCTCGGATGGCTTGTACATATCACAGAAGTCCATCGGCAGCATAACATTCTCGACTAGCGAGAGGGTTGGCAGCAACTGGAAGAACTGGAAGATAATACCCAGATTCTTCCCCCGCCATACCGCCGTTTTGTTCTCGTTGAGCTTATGTACCGCGCTATCGCCCACCAGAACTTCGCCCGATGTGGGCCGGTCAATACCGGTGATCATGTTGATCAATGTCGACTTGCCACTGCCCGACTTGCCAATCACGGCCACAAATTCGCCCGAATCGACTTTCAGGTTGACACCCTTGAGCGCCATAAATGTGCCAGCCGAACTCTGATATGTCTTGACTACATCACGCAGTTCTATGAGATGATCGTTACCATTGTGATAACGTCCGTTATTTTCATTGGTTGAATTGCGGCGAAACCAGTTCTGAAACACTGGGTACCTCCCACATATATAGGTGTAAACAGGTAAATTGCGGTATCATTGCGGGCCAATGGTGTGTTGCTGTGCTTGTGCATAACCCTACGATCATACGAATGGCACGGGCGAAAGGTTTCAATGTGTATGTCGATTATTTGCAAAGTGAATGCACAGGTATTGTACACCAAAAACACCGATCTGGCAACCTTTCTTACCAGGAAAGATATTGTGACTAAGACATGGTTTCAGACACGCCATTCCAGCGTGACAGTTGGCGTAGGGGCGACCGGCCGGTCGCCCCTACAGAACTGCATGATATAGACTGTCCAACTGTAAAGTAGACCTGAACCATCTCTAAGCACGAAAGTGAGAGGACATAATGCAGTTCCAACCATCCGTAGATATCGACTGGTTGATGTGGGCTGGCATCGCTGGTGCGATTGTGCTGGTGATTATTGTGATTGGCGTTTTCAAACGTGCCTGTTCGATTGTCACGGGGTGTGTGATGACCGTACTGGTGATCGGGGGAATTGCCCTGCTGTTTTATCTGCTACGGCAGCCGTTGTAAGCAGAGCAGGCAGCTTCCTGCCATCTACGGCTACTGGCGGGGCGCAGCCCCGCCGAGATTAAAATGTTTTCGCTTTGGTGTGGCGGCAAAGCCGCCACACCAAAGCGAAAACGTTTGTTTGCGGGGGCCGGAGGCCCCCGCAAACCCCCACGTGTGGGTAATGCATAGCCCTGAGGGAGAGGGGGCCGGGGGCCCCCGCAAGCCCCGACAAGACGACTGTCGCCCTGCTCCTATTCCACCGGCCCGGCTGTTACCAGCACATAACGGTCGGTTGAAAGATATTTGCGTGCCACGGTAACAATTTCCGCATGCGTAACAGCATTGATGATCGACGGATAGCGATCAATATAATCCAGCCCCAGCCCATACCGCTCAATCGCCAGCAGACTACTGGCAATGCCATCGTTGGTTTCTAAACCTAATACCAGACTGCCTGTCATATAGGCGCGTGCATCCGATAATTCTTCGTCGGTAGGCCCTTGCGCTTTAAACTGTTCAATTTCGTGAATAATGGCTTCGATAGCACGGTCGACATTGGCTGGATTAATCCCAGCAACAGCCAGCCAGGGACCAGCACCCAGGTCACTATCAAGGTTACTATAGACATAATAGGCCATACCCTGGTTGTCGCGCACATTGTCGCTCAGTCGCCCGCCCATGCCCAGGCGGCCTAGAATCATATTGCCAACCTGGGCCGCATAGTAGTCCGGGTCATTCCGCGCCAGCCCATGCACGCTCCAGACGACATCGGCCTGTACTTTGCCTGGCATAGCAATTGTGCTGCGCTGGATGCCCTGAATAGGCGGCACATCGGGCAGAGGCTGCTCGACGGGTGTGCCCTGGCTGTGCCAGCTTCCCAGCGTGCGCTCAAGCTCGGCGATGACTGCTTCTGGCTCGATATCGCCCACCACCGCAATTGTGGTTGCCGCCGGGTGATAAAGCTGGTGGAATGTGACAATGTCATCACGACTGATCTGCTTGACCGTTTCGATGCTGCCGCTTGAGAGGCGGCTATACGGATGTTCCGGCGGATAGAGCTGTGCGCGTATGGCACGCATGGCTCGTGTGCGGGTTTCCTGTTCGCTCTCGCGCAAGCCCATTAAAAACTGCCCGCGTAGCTTTTCAATCTCGACGTCTGGAAAGATCGGATTCTGGATCATGTCATGGAGTACTTCAATAACCAGCGGCAGATCTTCGGCCAGAGCCTTGCCGCCAAAAACGGTGCTATGTACCCCGCCCGCCGCATTGACGCTGCATCCGCGTTCTTCTGTTTCGGCTACAATCTGCTGATAGGTACGCTTATGCGTGCCACGAATCAGCGCCGCGCCGGTGAAAACGGCCAACCCCGCTGCTTCAGCCGTCTCGTTGACGGCACCGACCCGGATCGATCCCTGAACGCGCACAGTCGGGCTGCCTGAATTACGCTGAATTAATGCAACCACGCCATTAGGAAACACATGGCGGGTAGCCGTAGCTATCCCGCCGGTTGATTGCGCCGACGTTGCCGGCACTGGAAAGCTGAAAGTCATCTATTTTTCCTTATTCTTCCCCGGTTGGTATAAAATGGCCCACCGTGCGCCGTTGTTCGCTCAGATAGGTCCGTGCGACGCGCTGCACATCTTCAGCCTGTACCGCCGCCAGTTCTTCCAGGATGGTGTCAACCCGCTTGTAGGAATCGAGTATTTCCCACATGCCCAGTGCCATAGCCTGGTTGGTGACACTCTCTGTACCATAGGCTACCTGGGCGCGTAACTGCTTGCTGACTTTTGCCAGCTCTGCGGGCGTAATGCCATCTTCCTGAATTTTCTCTATTTCGCGCAGCAAGGCTGTTTCGATCTCAGCGGCGCTATGATCTTCGCGCACTGTGGCTGCCAGTTCAAATAGAAAAGGATCATGCGAGGGCATAAAGCTGCTGGCGGCACTACTGGCCAGTTCCGTCTCGACCAGGGCCTTGTAGATCCGTGCGCTCCGGTTGGTCTGGGCACCCCCGCCAAACGAGAGTGACTTGCCTCCGCTCAGGACGGCATCAAGCACAGCCATAGGCGCAAAGTCTGCGCTGCGACAATCAGGTGCGAGATAGGCAATCTGGACATATTCAGCCGGGCCGGGCCGACGGATGGTAACGCGCCGTTCGCCCTGCGGTTCTGGCTCGACAGCGTAAAATTTGGGTAGGGCCGGGCCAGAGGGCAGGCTGCCGAAGTAGTGTTCGATTTTCGGTAATATCTTTTCAGTCTGAATATCGCCCACCAGCACCAGCACGGCATTATTGGGCATATAATAGGTCTGGTAATGGCCATACAGATCATCACGATTCATGGCCAGCAGATCATGTTTGTAGCCAATAACCGGATGATGATACGAGTGGGCGGTGAAGGTTGCCGCTTTGACGGCTTCATCGAGCCAGGTTTCCGGGTAGTTTGCATAGCCCTCTAGTTCGGAAATAATCACCGTGCGCTCGCTCTCCAGTTCGTCTGGATCAAACAACGAGTTGATCATGCGGTCAGACTCGATCTGTAACCCCAGTTCGATCCGGTCGGCGGGGAGCGTTTCAAAATAGGCTGTGAAGTCAATCCAGGTGAAGCCGTTAAATGTACCGCCATTCCGCGCCACCACACGGTCAAATGCGCCCCTGGGCATATTGGGTGTGCCCTTGAACAACATATGCTCTACCCAGTGACTGATACCAGTAAGCCCGGTTCGCTCGTTGCGTGAGCCGACGCGATACCAGACCCAGCAGGTAGCAACAGGGGCGCTATGTACTTCTTTGATCAGCACAAGCATACCGTTTGGTAGCGTGTGCGTATGCACAGAGTCCGTCGTCATAAATTACTCCTCCGGCAGGATAGTGTCACGATCATTGTGATGATAATGATACCATGTCCTTGTCATATGCGCAGAATTGGCGCTGGTATGGGGCGAGATATAGGTCAATCGTGTAAGACATGGTTTCAGGATAACCAATTGTCCTGTACCATTCACAGACGGATGAACCCGCTTGAATCACCCCACCCCCTGGCCTCACAGGGGTAGGTTTTTCGATGGATGGCATTCCAACGCCATCCGTAGGGACAGGCAGAAGCCTGTCCGTGGGGACGTTTGCCGCATCAGGACGCCCTGCGGACGCGCAGAAGCGCGTCCCTACGGAAAAAACCTACCCGTGAGAGGGGCAGGGGGGAGAGGGCGTATCGTCCAACCAAACGGTACAGGAAACCTGAACCTTGTCTAACATGGATAACTGATGAATATTGACGCTGCCTTATAGACGGAGTATCATAAGTTAACATAAACTCTCATCCTTGCTTCGCCCTGAAGGAGTATGGTTATGCGGCATTATAGATATATCTTTATGCTAACTCTGTCTTTCGCTCTGCTGGGGTCGGCTCTATTTCCGCTCATGAGCGCGGCGCAATCTACGGCTGATCGCTGCTTCCCCGAAACCGGCTACTGTATCAGCGGGCGTTTTCGGGTCTACTGGGAGGCAAATGGCGGCTTGCCCGTATTTGGCTATCCTATCTCCGGGGCCAGTTATGAACGCAACCCGGCCACCGGCGACATGCGTCTGACCCAGTGGTTCGAGCGCGTGCGGTTTGAGCTGCATCCCGAGAATGCCCCTCCCTATGATGTGCTGCTTGGTCGCCTGGGGGTAGATCTATTGCAGCAGTATGGCAGCAACTGGTGGACATTACCGCCCGGACAGGCGCGTGAAGGATGTCTCTATTTTGAAGCCACGCGGCATGCGCTGTGTGAGCCGTTTTTGAGTACCTGGCATGTGTATGGTCTGGAACTCGATGGCGTTCCCGGTAAGAGCTACGAGGAGAGCCTGGCGCTGTTTGGTGCGCCGATTAGCGAGCCGCGTTGGGAACTGCACGGCGGGACGCAGGCCAGTGTGCGTTTGACCCAGTGGTTTGAACGGGCGCGCTTTGAATGGCATAGTGAACTGGCACAGGTGCTGATGGGCCACCTGGGGGCCGAATTGTATGCCACACGTGCCCCGGTGGTTGCAGCGACGCCTGCACCGGTTGCGCAGCAACCAACAGCGACACCGGTAGTCGCTGGCGCACCCGAACCAGTGCTACCCACCAGCACCAGCATGCCCACCAGTGCCGCCCCGGGCACAGACGCTCCTGGCGATACAGGCGAGTTGCCCACTACAACGCCAACTGTCACCAGCACATCGGTAACAACGTCGACCCCGTCACCAACCATGACGATCACACCATCGCCATCGCCAACATTGCCACCACGCTCGTACCGCAACTGTCAAGATGATCCGAATAAGGCCAGCGCAGCCAATTTCCCGATTAGAATTGTGACGGTAGATAAGGCTGACCAGGAAGTGCGGCTGCAGAATGTAAGCGCCGAGACGATCGATATTACTGGTTGGACGATGTGTAGTATCACGGGGGCCGATATTCATCGCGGTATCGAGGGCGAGTTGGAGCCGAATGAAACACGTACCTTCCCCTATACCGGTAGTGGCCAGATCTGGGATGAAGATATAGTCGATAACGGTGCGCTGTATAATATCAATGGTCAGCTTGTTAGCTACTGGTTTGATCCATCATAACGTAACCGTTCAGGCGATACCTGCGCCAGCAGGGGCGCGGGGGCCGGAGGCCCCCGCAAAACCTTCTTTTCAGATGCAGCGCTATACGTTTCGTCCAGTTCCAACCAGGCGCGGGGGCCTGCGGCCCCCACAAAACCTTCTTTTCGGCCCGTTTTGGCGGCTTTGCCGCCAAAACGGGCCGAAAAGAAGAGACTCCGGGAGGGGCAACGCCCCTCCCGACCACCCCACCTGAACGGTTACCATCATAACGATGTTAACGATGTTAACGATGGATTATAATATTATGTGAATGTTAACAATCTGTCGTTTTTTCGTGGATAGGTTGTGGAAAATGTGGACAAGTCGCTAAAAACAGTCAGACCGGATCGTATGATAAAAACGATCCGGTCTGATTTTATGGTTTTTGTGGCATCTATGCGGGTATTTAATCTACATTCGTGTCCTCTGTGTCTCGGCGGTGAATACTTTTTCCTTTTTTCCTCACGGACGACGAAACTCCTGGCGCATTGTTGTCACCCTATCCAGGTAGTGCTGGTCAACCGTGACTCCGTTGCCGGGGGTGGTTGGCACGCTCAGGGTGCTGTCCGGGTTCAACTCAAGTGGCGAGAGGACAATGTCGCGGTAAAAATAACGTCGGCTGGCACTAATATCGCCGGGTAGCGTAAAGTTGTCCAGGCTGGCCAGGGCTACATTCGTGGCACGCCCAATGCCAGTTTCCAGCATACCACCGCACCAGACAGGTATGCCTGCCTGTTGGGCCATAGCATGTATCTGACAAGCGGCGGTCAGCCCGCCTACCCGACATGGCTTGATATTGATTACTCCGCATGCCTGTAACTCAATTGCCCAGCGTGCATGGTCTGGCGACACAATGCTCTCGTCCAGGCAGATCGGGGTGTGCAGCCGCCGTTGCAGTTTCGCATGATCGATAATATCGTTGTGTGCCAGCGGCTGTTCGATCAATAAAAGATCTAATCCATCTAATTGGGCTAGATGCTCGGCATGATCAAGCGTATAGATGCTATTCGCGTCAACCTGTAGCTTCAGATCTGGCCAGGTTGTACGAACGGCGCGGGCTGGCTCAATATCCCATCCGGGTTTGATCTTCAGCTTGACCCGGCGATAGCCAGCGTCCACATAGTCGTTCACAACGCGCAGCAGTGTATCGATATCTGGTTGCACGCCAACGCTCACCCCAACCGGAACAGTGGTACGGCTGCCACCCAGCATCTGCGCCAGGCTCTGGCCGTTGATGCGCCCAAACAGATCCCAGGCGGCAAACTCAATCCCGGAACGGGCCATATGATTGCCGCGTACCCGCGCAAAGAGCCGGTCGACGTCCTGCGGTTCGCGGATATCGGCGGCCAGGATCATGGGGATCAAGATATCGCGTAACATCACCCATGCCGTTGCATACGTCTCTTCGTTATACCATGGCCCTGACGCAACCGGTGCTTCACCCCATCCGCTTGCCCCGTTGGCGTGGAGTTGCACAATAATCGAATGGCTATGTGTCTCGCGCCAGCCACTGGTCTCGAATGGTGTCACATACGGCAGACGAATCTGACGTAGTTCGATGCGGTCGATATACATAGAGAAATCCTTCTTGAACCGTTTCCGGCAATGCTTCACCAGAGCCGAGTCACACCATAAGCATCGATGATACTATCCATGCTGATGATAGGTAGACCTTCAACCAGACTTTGCGCAATCAGCAGGCGATCAAACGGATCACGATGATGAAATGGGAGCGTCGCCACGCGCAGCGTATGGCTGATCGAAATGTCGAGTAGGTTAATATTGTTCAGCAACAGTTGATTGGGGATGAACAGATCGAACGGTTGGCTCAAGTCAAGCTTCCCCATGCTGACTTTGATGACCATCTCCCAAACGCTAGCGATACTGAGGAAGACCTCATTGGTCGGTTCAGCTATAAGCATAGTCGCCTGGGAACTGAGGGATGCATTTCCATCAACAAACCAGAGGAAGCTATGAGTGTCAAGGAGAATGTTCACCTCATATATTCCCGAAAGTCTTCGAGTGGCGCATCAAAGTCATCTGCCATGCGCAGCATGCCTTTAGCACTCCCGGGGCGACGCGGCTGCCTGGTATGCGAGACAGGTACTAATCGAACAGTCAAGTGATCATCAGTCGTAATCAGGACGACTTCGCCGCGTACTGCAGCATCTATCAAATTGCGGAGTTGCCTGGTCGCTTCATTCACATCTATCTGATGCATAACCCTGCTACTTTCTAACTATACTCCGTGCCTGCGTGTCTCCGTGGTGAATCGTTTCCCCGATCATGAACTGTTAAGCTAATGACCTGGCATTGCGCCCCGCGCATTTACTCATCGCCAGCCGTCAGAATATACTGCCAGCCCTTGTCGCCTATCCTGACACAATCGGCCAGCACATACCCGGACGCAAAGGCCTGCTCCAGCGCTTCACGCAGATACAGTCGCCACTCTACCAAAAGCTGGCGGTCACGCTGACGCAGGTCGGCTACATCATCGGGCAGCGGCAATGCCACTGGCCTCCCGTCATAGTCTGGTCGGCTCGCCGGGGGATGCGTCAGCCCATCCGAGTTGACAGGCGTCGGCAGAAGCTGCACTGTGGCAAGATTCCATCCGGGCGTATGCGCTTCCTCGGCTATCGCCTGTACCACACGCGGGCTGCGCAAATACCAGTCTACCTGACAGCGGTCAGTGGGTATGCCAGCATTCAGGGCGTCGTTGACTTCGCCGTAGATATTGCGGATATAGGTTGTAGATACGGCCCCCAGGCTGTGGATATTAAAGGCGCCGTTGCGTCGATACAGTGGATCATAGGTCCAGGTAACATGATCCGTCCAGCCTTCGTCCAGAACAGCCTGGCGCTGAGCCAGCTTGAGTTGCCGCCCAACCCCGTGGCGCTGCCAGTCTGGCAAGACACCGGCAATATGGCTACAATGCTTCAGGCGGGCCGGTTGTCCATCGTGGACTGTACCGGGCACAGTGCCCAGCCAGCCAACCACAAAGCCAACCATGCCGCCGGTGTCTGGTGGGCCGTCGGATGCATAGGCCGCCAGCACCAGGCTACCATTGCGCGACAATGTCATCAGCATACTGGCGGGAACCAGTTCACGATCAGCGGCTGACCAGACCCGCCGTTGAATGTCCTGGATATGACGTGCGTCTTCTATATGATGGATCGGTTGGATGGTGATTGTTGTTTTATCCATGGTGTTTGTCACCTACGCTTTCCAGTCTCTTAACTGGCTGGTAGAGACTCGCCTTATATATATTGATTGAGATATGCATCTGTGGGTACACCGGACGTAGCCTATTTGCCTCGTTGGCAGAGCGTTGGGCCTCAACCAGGCGCTACGGCACTGGTGTAGCTATTCGTCCAAATTCGTTTTTTCCTTGAGACATGGGTTCAGATCGGCCATTCCCACATGACAGTTGGCGTAGGGGCGGTTCGCGAACCGCCCCTACAAGACGGCATAAGGGGATTGATCAACTGTAAAATAAACCTGAACCATGTTTAATGGCATTATAGCAGACACGCCCATAACCTGTCTCTGTGGCGTGGCAGGTACGCCATGTCACCTCGACGGCAGGGATGAGGTTCCCATGCGGGATCATGGGGTACTTGGCATGACATGGAGAGCCATGGCTCCGCCAGCACACTCCCACGAACAACCACAACCAACACCCTCCAGCAGCGGCGCAGGGAGAAATCTCCGTGTGATTCAAGGGAGATTCCTCACGCCGTCCCCAGGCTCGTGGGTCTGACAGGCGGGCGGGGCGGCGGCGTGAGGAATGACATAGAAAACCATGGAACCCATGCCCCCATGTCATTCCGACCGGAGCCGCAGACAGCATTCCTGGACGCCATCCCGCATGATCGGCGGAGGGAGGAATCTCCCATGCCCAACAGCGCAGACTTCGCCCTCCATACCCGTATGAGACATGGTTTCAGATTAGCCGATTCCAGATTGAAGGTAGCACGACACCTTGCCAACGGCAGACCGAGATGCTACAATCAAGCCCCACTCATATGCCAGTCAAGGCTGAGTGAGCTTTTCGTTGGCGTCTTGTAAAGCATAACCATATGACACTTCCAACCATCGACAACTACCCCGATTCCTATCAGTTTCAGTATTGTCCCCGCGACGGCACGCCGCTGCACTGGACGCTGATCCATGGTTGTGAGCGGTTGCAGTGCCCCATCTGTCACTGGGTTTTCTATCCCAACCCGAACATTGCCGCAACGCTGGTGATCGACTATCAGGGGGGGATTGTGCTCTTGCGCCGGGCGATCGAGCCAGACCTGGGTATCTGGCACTTGCCGATCGGCCATGCCGAGTTTGGCGAAGATCCGGTCGATGCAGCCGTGCGCGAGGCGCGTGAAGAAACCGGGTTAGACGTAACTGATCTGCGCTTTCTGGGCTATGAGCATAGCCCTTCTTACGGCGACAGGCGTATGTTCTATCTGGTATTCTTGTTTGCAGCGCGTGCGTGTGGTGGGACGCTGGCCGTGGATACCACCGAGAATAGTGCTATTCGCGTTGTGCCCCTTGCCGAAGTGCCGGAACTAAAGTGGAGCAGCCAGCGTAAGGCGTTAGCGTTGTATCGTAATTCTCTGCCCCAGTTGCCGCATCCCATAGCGTAGCTCACTGGCAGCGGAACTGCTCATCTGTCCGGTCTGTTCGACCACTTTAGCTTCATGCAGGGCGACGGTCGCCAGATCGGTCTCGCCCAGGTCGTAAAGTCGCGCCGCTACAGCGCATAGCAGGGTGATGCCCGTAACCTGATCGTCTGTCTCTATGGCGGCAAACGCACGCCGCTGCAACCGTGCCGCAGTTGCATATGCCACCGCCTGCAGGACTATTGGCGGCACCTCTGCTGGTGTGGGGGTATAAGTTGCGATCAGGTCGTGGCTGGTATGGGACACTGAGGCATTCATAATCTGGATCTGGGCCAGACGTATACGTCTGATTGCCCCAGGATCAGGCGACGTTGCACGGGGAACAGGCGGGGCCAGCAGTTCCAGCAGCAGGATGGTGGGGCTGGTTTCTGTCAGCATGCCGAGGTTCAAGCTAACCTCGCGCTCAGTCTGGTATACTGGTTCCAGGGGCGTCAATTCCGGCCTGATGCGGGTAGCCCGGCGCAGGCGTGTATCCTGACTAAAGCGCATGTTCAGGCTGGCGGATTGATTATAGGCAGGCTGGTCTGTCACCAGTTCCTGTGCCAGAGCCTGCGGAATGGCTGTGGCATCGGGCAGAAATATAGCTCGACCGCCTGTCAGATCGGCCAGGGTGATTAACAGATCGTGCTCACATTGACCACCCATGCCTAGAGTGGTGATCAAGACGCCCATAGCGGCTGCTTGATGCGCCAGGGCTTCACATGCCGCACGATTCTGGGTAAACCCGTCTGTCAGCAGGAGCAGGTGGCAGTTTTGCCGTTCCATCTGCGGACGCTGGTGTGCCAGTTCTGCCAGCCCCAGAGCAATACCCTGAGCTAGATCGGTCGTTTGCCCCAGACGTATCTGTGTCAGACGGTTAATGCCCTGGATAAGCACATCCTGCTCGATCCCGCGTGCGCCAGCAATGAGCACCTCGGCCTGTTCCGCACATGCAATCAACGTAAAAGCGTCTGCCGGGTTCAGCCGCTCACTCAGCGTATGCAGGGCGCGGGCGGTATAATCCAGCGCACCCGGTGTGCGGGCACGCATCTCGGCGGGTATTGGCTGCGTCAATTGCCAGACAGGCACACCATCAACCAGGATCTCCTGGGCACCACCCGTGCGCACCAGGTCGCGAAACTGACGCTCGTCTACAATCGGAATACGCATTGAACGACTGGCATCGATCACCAGGGCATAATGCAGCGTGGGCCTGTTATGATCGCCCATACTGGTATGTAGAGAAAGCAGGGCATAACCGAGTTGAGGTCTGTCGAGTGGCGCAAGCGGGAGCGTATCAGGCTGGATGGCAAAATGAAGAACCATATCGTTCAGGACTGAAAGCTTATTGCCGGGTGAGGAAAATGTATGGTATAACGGATATATATAGGTATTATACGGGAGGCTAAATGTACCGCTCTACGATTGCAGACTTGCTGGAACATCCCCGCGTAATCGAAACGCGTAACCACATCCATCATAGTGTGCCTAAACATGATCATCTGCTGCGTTCGGCGCGCTATTCTTACCATATTGCTGCTTTATTACGAGCTAATCAGCATATCTGTACCCGTGCTGCTATTCTACACGACCTGGACTCGCGGCTAGGAACGCTCACCACTCATGGTGCAATCGCGGCCAGGTGCGCAGCCGATATGGGTGAGCCAGAGGCTGTCAGTCTCGCGATTATCAGCCACATGTATCCATTTGGCCCGGCGCCGACCACGCGTGAAGGCTGGGTACTGGTGGTAGCCGACAAAATTGCGTCTCTGTCGGATATGACCCACTTCGTCGGCGGGTTGTTTACCGGGCGTAGCTGGCGTGAACGGCGTCGTTTGCAGGAAAGCGATCCCTTCTACCGGAAGCATACCGCCAACTCAACCCGTCGGCGCTTTCGTATGCGTGGGTGGCGACGTATACATGATCAGGCTGTTTAACCATAGCGTATGTGATCGCGCCTTTATGGGTTATCGTTCATGTTCGACCGTTTTGGCAGCACACCCGCTGGACGGGGCGGGTCGCTGAGACGCCCATACGTATAGACAAACATATCACGCACAACCGCTGTCAGGGGGGCTGATAGAATAATGCCCAGCAACCCGAACGACTGACTCAGTACCACCAGCACCACCATCAGAATAGCCGGATGAATGCCAACACTCTCGCCCACAATACGGGGCACAAGCAGGTTATTCTCGATCTGCTGGATGCCAATATACAGGATGATCACGGCAAATCCTGTTGTAGGTGAATCAATAAACCCCAGGATAATAGCAGGAATCGCGCCGATCACCGGCCCGATAATCGGAATAAATTCGGTAATGCCCGCAATGATTGCCAGGATCAGAATAGAGTCGACACTCAGCCCGAACAGGCTTAAGATTGACAACCCTACCCCCGCAAACGCCCCCACAATCACCCCCAGCAACAACTGGCCACGGATATAGCTACTGAAAATGCGATTAATGATCGTACTAACAGCCCAGAAATCAGCACAAATCCGCTCCGGCAGCATGCGGTTCAGGGCCATCCGTCCCTGTCGTTCATCTTTGAGTACATAGAAGAGCCAGAAGGGAATTATCACAAAACCGAACAGAAAGGTGACAGTGTTGACCACCTGCAACACACTGGTCAACAGAAATGTGCCGCCCTCCTGTACATATGTTGTCAGATTACTTTGCAGTTGATCAATCGCCTGGCTAATGCCAGCATTGACCGGTTCCTGTACTGTGGCAGGCACGGTACTCTGATACTGTTCCAGCAGATTACTGGCACGTGTTTCGAGTACCTCGAGCGACGGAAACTCACGAATAAAGTTAGTAGCCTGGCTCACCAGCGGAGGCACAATATATGCAAAGAAGCCCACAAGCAGAATCAGGCCACCCAGATACACCACCAGAATAGCGGTCCAGCGTGGCATATATTGCTCAAACCAGTTAACCAGCGGCAATACCATGTACGCCAGGATCAAACCAATCTGGAAGGGCAATAGCACCGCCCAGGCGCTCCAGAGAAACCAGCCTACTCCACTCAGTGTACCCAGCACTAGCAACCAGCGCAATACGCGCCGCACCGTGATAGGCGATGCGGCTATAGGCAGAGCATCTGTGGCGGTATCTTCGCTAGCGGTTGTGAGCACACGGGTGTGTACACTTGTGTCGGAGATATCTTCTGAACGGGTGCGCTCATCGACATCTGGTATATCGCCTGGATTGGATAAGTTATGTGTTTCAGAACTCATCATAGTGGGGTCATTATAGCTGAGATCCATGCGGCATGCCAATGACAAATGTCATAAAAAAGCCAGACAGGATAGAGCAGAATGCTCTATCCTGTCTGGCTGCCGACGGAAAGCCGGTCGAGATTACCGATCGTCGCGATTACTGGCGACACTCACCGTCAGGACAATGGCTGTTTTATCACCGATATTCACCCAGTTATGCGCCAGATCATCGCGATAGAACAGCGTATCACCCTCTCGAAGGATATATTCTTCTTCACCCAGTTGATACTGCAAGTTCCCATGCAGCAGGTACACCATCTGACTGCCCCGACCTGAAAAGCCCTGCTGCCCACTGCCAGGTTGGGCCTCCATCAGTCGGGCATCAATATCCCCATTCGGAGGCAATAACGAATAAACCTGCACAGCGGCATCATCCAGGCTAAGCCGTATGCGTTCCGCCGCATGGACAACCTGACCAGCCTGCTGATTATCTTCTCCCTCAAAAAAGTGTGTCATCTGCACATTGAAGAAGAGCGCCAGCTTGCGGAGATTGGCGACAGATATATTGACTTTGTCACGTTCCAGCCGACTCAAGAACGAAGGGGTTAGCCCTGAACCGTCAGAAACTTCCTGAAGTGTCAGCCCCCGTTCTTGACGTAGCCTTCCGATCTTTTGTCCAAGTGACATTGACACGGTTACAGTCGTACCTCTTTATTTTGATATACGATTTTTTGTATTATACTTCAAAGATTATTCGCTTGTCAAGCCGTTGCACAGCTTATCTATGTGAGATATCAGGCATTCTGACGATATAGGTGAGTAATGTCTGTGTCCAGATTGTGTAAGTTGCAGTATGTCTTTTTTTCTTTTCATGTCAAAGCACTTTAGCAGCCAGATAGTTATGTGGGAACCTCAACCTCCATCACGATCAGCGTAGCGCAGGCACACCTGGTTGCGATCCACGGCATGAACGAAAGCCGTCCTCGTTCCTATCCGCTGAGCCTGCAAGTCTCCGGGGTGAACGGTTTCTCCCATCGTGAACAGTTACGTGTGGGTGGTCAATGCAGATACGTTTACTCCTGTGCTATAATTTGCCTTGATCATGGTCGCGTACATGCCATCGCATACGCAGTGCAAACAGGCCTTGTTGCCGCAAGACCAGGACAGGCATCTGCCAATCGGCGTGCGGGAGCATATGACTGGCAGATGATTACCGAGGTGATATGGTGAGCCAGGATACTGTGCGGATTTGTTCAGGCTGCGGCGCGACGCTTCCGGCCAGTTCACGCTTTTGTGTACACTGTGGTACGCTACTGGAGCGAACCCATATGCCGGACGAGATTGTGATTGCCGGGGGAAACCGCCTGCGTATCACCCATGATACTCTCAGTATCCGCGAACTGCTGGTAATGGTTGAGGCAGGGGTATCCTGGTGGCAGCAACAGTTGATGCACAATGCTGATGTGGATCGGGAACATGCTGCTGCGGCAATTAAGGATCTGTCGCGTATTCTGAATAGTCTCTCGGAACAACTGGCGCAGGGGCGTGAAACAATCCGGATTACCACTCGCCTGCCAGTTTTGCGTGAGTATAGCGTGGGATGTGCGGTGTGTGGTCGCGGTAATCGGGCCGGAGCGCGATTTTGCTCTGCGTGTGGTGCGCGTCTGCCGACCTCCTCTAATCAGCATGTGGCCGGGTCGGGCCGGGTATCGGTGCGATTGCAGATCGCTATGCGTAGCGATATCGGGCGTGTGCGCGAGGCCAACGAAGATTTCTGTCAGACGCGGCGCTTTGTGTTGCCGGATGGTGGCGAGGTGACGCTGTTGCTGGTGGCTGATGGTATGGGTGGGGCACAGGCCGGGGCTGATGCCAGTCGCCTGGCTGCCGAGTCGGTTGAACGCGATCTGGAGTCACGTTTGCAACAGGGCACTCCTGGTGATGATGCTGGCTGGCATACCCTGCTGCGTGACGTTGTGCAGGCGGCTAATCGCTATGTCTATGATCTGGCTCAGGCCGATGCCGCCAGGCATGGCATGGGAACCACATTGACGCTGGGGTTGGTGAGCGGCAATCGTGTCCATCTGGCACATATTGGCGATAGTCGTGCCTATCTGATCAATGCTGAGGGAGTGGCCGAGGATGGCTCGCGCTCCATCCAGATGACTTCCGATCATACCCTGGTGGCACGCCTGGTTGATGTTGGCCAGTTGACGCCTGAACAGGCACGCCATCATGAGTATCGCAATATGTTATATCGCGTTTTGGGCACCGATGCGGTGGTGGATGTTGATACCAGTAGCCAGGCGCTGCGATCCGGCGATGTACTACTGCTGTGTTCCGATGGGCTGACTGGTACGATTACTGATGCTGATCTGGCGCGTATTGTGCTCGATTATGCTGTGCCAGCACAGGCATGTGCGTATCTGGTAACATATGCCAATCAGCATGGGGGGCAGGATAATATTAGTGTGATTGTAGCGCGTGTCGAGGAAAGGTAGCTATGCCGTTCTGCGAGGCCTGTGGTAGTATGTATCGTATAGGTGCGCGTTTCTGCTGGAATTGTGCCGCTCCTCTGCCGCCGCCGGTTGTTGTTCCGCCTGCTTCTACCAACCGTCCGACGTACGAGGATACCTGCTGGCTGTCTGCAACCCTGTCTGGCAACGAATCGTCTCATGCAGCGGGCGGCGCTACTGGCTCTACTATGCCGTTAACGCCACTGCCTGCCGACACAGAGGAGGTGTCTATGGAATCGTCGCACTCTGTCGGGCCTTTCCTGTTTGCTGGTCGCTACGAGGTGCTGGACGAAAAAGAACCCAATCACGTTGAGGTGCTCGATCATGAACCCTGGCGGCGCTGCTGGGCGTGTGACTCTCTGTCGAATGCTGCGGGTGAGGCTTTCTGTTCTGATTGTGGTGCGACCCTTGAGCAACGCCGCTATCACGGTCTGTTTGTGCCATCTGATGCGCCATCTGGCCTGGCCCTGGTGAACGAGGTTGCCGATGTTGCGGCACGCGCTGTGCTTCCCGATATCTGGGATCAGGTTGAACAAGAGGGTCGTACGCTGGTGCTGGTACGTGATAGCGGCTATGATGCGCTGACGCCGCCTGTGGATGAACTGGTGGCATTGCGTATCGGTGTCGATCTGGCCCATCTCCTGGCTGTTCTGCATGCGCAGGGGTTGGTACTGGGCCAGGTGCTGCCTGCTACGATTGAGATGACGGTGGCTGAACGGCCACGCCTGAACGATGTGCCTGGTTTGCGGCGTCTCGCTGGCGATGATCTTGCTATAGGTATTCATGATGATCTGCATGAACTGGCTGGTTTGCTTGAGGCGTTGACCGATACGCCGCGTACGACCCAGCGCCTCGATGAAGATACGGTGATGGCTGTGGTCGATCAGCCTGATCTGGCGTCGCTGCTGCGCCAGGTACGCACTGGTACAATTGAGTCGGCAGCTGATCTGGCGACGCAACTCGAATCGCTGTTGCATGATCAGACTACGCCACTGCCGCTGTGGCAGCGTGTGGGTGTGGCCTCGGATACTGGTATTGTGCGCGAGCATAACGAGGATAGTGTCCTGGCGCTGGATCTAACATTGAATAATAATGCTGTCGGGCGTACCTGGGGCCTGTATATTGTTGCCGATGGCATGGGTGGGCACGCTGCCGGTGAAATTGCTAGTGGACTGGCTATCCGTGGCGCAGCCGAGATTATTCTACGTGAGTATCTAGCCCCTACGCTTGACCGGGATGCGCTGTATAGCGACGAACAGGCGCGCGAGATTGTCCAGCGTGCGGCATTGCAGGCAAATCATTATGTTTTGCACGAGGGGCGTACACATGGCAATGATATGGGCACAACGCTGACGCTGGCCCTGGTGGTGGGCGATCGCGTTACGATTGCAAACGTTGGCGATAGTCGTGCGTATATCTATCGGGATGGCAGGTTGCGGCGGATTAGCCGCGACCATTCGCTGGTGATGCGCCTGGTTGAATTGGGGCAGATTACCGAGGAGGAGATTTATACGCATCCTCAACGCAATGCGGTGTTGCGTTCGCTGGGCGATAAGATTGATATCGAAGTGGATTTGTTTAGTGAACGTGTTGTGCCCGGCGATAACCTGTTGCTCTGCTCCGATGGACAGTGGGAAATGACCCACGACCCTGATATCGAGCGTATTCTGGCGCGTTATCCCGATGATCCTCAGGGAGCCTGTCAGCAGTTGATCGAGGCAGCAAACCAGGCTGGCGGTGAGGATAATATTACTGCCGTGCTGGTGCAGTTTGCCTGAGACAAGGTTTCAGATGAACTCATGTTCCTGTACATATCACAGACAGATTGGTTGTTTGAATCACCTCACCCCCTGCTCCCGCCCCTGCAAGGGGCGGGGGAAAACCCAGATGGGGCATCCTGGTGGCACACGCTCCGCGTGTGCCACCAGGATGCCCCATTTCCCCCCTCTCCCTGAGGGAGAGGGGGGCAGGGGGTGAGGGCGTATCGTCCAACCAAACGGTACAGTAAGCATAAACCCTGTCTAAGGATATACTTGATAATCCAGGGCCAATAGCAGTCCTGTGTGGAGGATACAATGCCTGATAGCGTCACGTTGACCTGTATCTGGGGACGAGCGCCACTGGCAGTTACCAGTACGCCCCAGGTTAATTATTTGTTGATTGAGGCACAACCGCTGGTACCGCCGGCTGTGGCAGTTCCGCTTAACTTTTGTATGGTGCTGGATCGCTCCGGGTCGATGCAAGGGGCGAAACTGGCTGCAATGAAGGCCGCGGCCCGGCGGGTGATCGAGATGTTGACTCCCCAGGATGTGGTGTCGCTGGTTATTTTTGATGAGACGGCGCGTGTGGTGCTGCCAGCTACACAGGTAGACGATAAAACAGGGTTGTGTGCCCAGGTTGATACGATTGAGGAAGCGGGTGGCACGGCTATGTCGCAGGGGTTGATTGCCGGGCAGACCGAGCTACAGAAGCATGCCAATGCCGACAGGCTTGCGCATATGTTACTGCTCACCGATGGTCAAACCTGGGGTGATGAGGATATCTGCCGCTCTATTGCACAGCAACTTGGGTCTGCGGGTGTGCGCATAACGGCGCTGGGCCTGGGCACAGAGTGGAATGAAAAATTGCTTGATGATCTGGCTGACCTGACCAGTGGTGTAGCCGATTATATTGCCGATCCGGCTGCGATTGATGCCTTTTTCCAGCGTACCTTGCGTGAGGCGCAGGGCACCGCGCTACGCGATGTACGTCTGTTGTTGCGCCTGGTGCGTGATGCGACTCCGCGCGCAGTCTATCGGGTAACACCGACTATTGCCAATCTGGGGTATCAACCCATTGGTCAGAGTGAGGTTGCGGTGGCATTGGGCGATCTGGCCTATGGGGCTGGCAGTAGTATGGTACTCGATCTGATGATCCAGCCGCGTACCGGGGGAGCTTTTCGCGTAGCGCAGGCCGAGTTGCACTATACGCCAGTTGGTGAGGCCAACGAGCGTATCCTTAAGCAGGATGTCTTGCTTGATTTTGTGTCTGATCCGAATGAGTCGGCCTATGATCCACGTGTGATGAATCTGGTGGAAAAGGTGACGGCATTTAAATTGCAGACACGGGCATTGGCCGAAGCAGAAGCCGGTAATGTAAGCGGTGCGACCCAGAAGCTGCGTGCTGCTGCCACACGTTTGCTCGATCTGGGTGAGCTTGAACTGGCCGAGAAGACTCAGCAACAGGCCGAGCAGTTGTCTCAAGGTGAGCCGCTCAGTGCGGAATCTCAGAAAGAGTTACGTTATGCGACGCGTCGTCTGACCCAGAAGTTAGAACAGTAGTTAGACGTCAGTTGTCTGACGTCAGAGGAGGATAGATTTCATGTCGGTGCTTACCTGCCCTGTCTGTGGCGCTCAAAATGATCCAATGAATCGTTTCTGCGATCAGTGCGGCACGCGCCTGGATCAAGAGGTTCATCAGCCGGTGTCAACAGAGGTAGTGCCGTCAGAGCAACCAACTGCGGTTGCTCTGAATTGTTCCAACTGCGGCGCGTCGGTGTTGTTTGGCCAGGCTTTTTGTGATGAGTGTGGATTCCCGCTGAATAATCCGTATACGAATCAGCCGCTTGCCGATAGTGATACGCCAACGATGCTTGCACCATCACCATCGACAACTGCAAGTCCGCCTGCTGTATCAACTGGTAGTAATGCCCAACCTGATATTGATGCGGCGGCTAATGATGTAACCCTGGTTGCACCTCCGTTTGATACTAGCATGCTTGATGCTCCGCCGCCAGTGCATACAGACGATACAGAGTCGTCCCATGTCGCGCCTACCATTGAGTCACCGCTTGTGCCGCCGGATGCAATCGAGCCTGCGCCAGAGGCCCAGCCTGCGCCAGTGGCTCAGCCCGCACCCGAGGAGGCCCAGCCTGCGCCAGAGGCCCAGCCTGCGCCAGTGGCTCAGCCTGCGCCAGAGGAGGCCCAGCCTGCGCCAGAGGAGGCCCAGCCTGCGCCAGAAGAGGCCCAGCCTGCGCCAGAAGAGGCCCAGCCCGGCAGTCTGCCAAGATCAGTTGATGCGGTTGATGATATGGAACGTCAGCGCTTGAAGAGTTTAATTGACGCGCATCGTGAGACAATCACTCAGTATGAGCAAATGCTTGGACGCTATCCGGCTGGCGCTGCACCAGCATTTCTGACAGCCGGATTAGACGAAGCCCGCCAGGCTATTACGCAGGCCGAAATGGAACTGGCGGCACTCGATTTTGGCCCGGACCCCGCCGAAGTTGCGCGGCTGGAAGGACTGGTCAGTGCCCATCGTGAGACAGTTATCCAGTATGAGCAGATGTTGGGGCGCTACCCATCTGGTGCAGCCCCGGCTTTCCTGACCGCAGGGCTAGATGAAGCCCGACGGGCGTTGGCACGTGCCGAGGCTGAACTGGCCGGTTTGACCGGTGCAGTGGGCATACCGGTGGTTGGGCCGTCTGCCGTTCCATCCGAACCGTCACTGGCTGCGGGGCCAGCGCCGAGTCCAACCGCGTCACCACTTCCTGCGTCGGGATTGACGCCTGCTACAGGGCCACGTCTGGTGCTGGTCAATGACGGCACCGAACTACCATTCCCCTCAAACAAGCAGGAGATTACGATCGGTCGAGAAGATCCCGTTAGCCAGATCTATCCCGAGATTGACCTGACGCCCTATGGCGGCGAATCAGGGGGCGTCAGCCGTCAACATGCACGTATTAGCCAGCAGAATGGCCAATGGGTCGTGATGGATCTGGATAGTACGAACTATACGCGGGTTGATGGGCATAAGATTGATCCCCATACGCCCGTACCGATCCAGAATGGTAGCCAGGTTCAGTTTGGTCGAATTGCCATGGTTTTTCAGATATAAAGTATATCTATAATCCTGGTATCGGTGTAGATTGTGTGGTGTAGGCATTGTCGATCGGTACCACCTGCGTCTGCTGCTGAACATCATTATGATGGAAGAATAAAAGCAGGGCTGGTGGTACAAAAGCACTCTCAGCTGCCGATGACTGGGTGCGTACAAAAATAGGGGCACCATTGGTGCTAAGATAGAGGGGCGTACCGGCAATATTACTAATACCGGGCGCATTGCGTACATTGATTGCATCTATGGCCGGACGACGCGCATCAAAACGTAGCCAGGGCGTCTGATCAATCGGTTGGATGTCCTGGCCGATACCTTGTGTGCTGGCCTGGTAGCCGCGTACCTGATAGCTAAATGTTGCCGGGGTCGTATCGCTGAAACCAAGCCAGCTCGCGTTCACGCCCATAAACAGCACCCTGGAGTAAAATGGCGCAGTATCCTGACCAGTGGAACTGGATGGAGCGACAAAGGTATTCAGAAATCGGTTAAAAGTGGGCAGCAGATCCAATACAGGTGCAGCCGACTGATTTTTGAACAGGGTAGCAAAATAGACATCGTTGGTTGTACCGCTGCTTGACGACGATGTAGTCTGTAGACTGGTATTGGCCAGCACATAATCCACAATGTCATCGTCGTTGGTATCAATCCACACCTCAAAACGTACCATATTGGGCGAAGCCCAGGCGCTATGCGCCGCGATGCCAAAGAAAATCTGGCTATTAAGGATATTCTGCTGGGCAAATTGATAACTGCTGGCGATGCCAACATATTCGATATCGGCAACATTTGCCTCGCCGGTCGAACGTGCTTCATTTGCGCTGCTATAGGCAAGCTGGAAGGCGCTCAACAGAGGACGTGTCGAGGCAGTTGATGTGGAATTACGTGCTCCGTTATTGCGAATAGTCGTCAATGCCGCGCCGGTACCACCAGGAATAATCAAGCGGTTGGTGTTGAGCGTGGCCGCACTGGCTGATTGGGCCATCATCAGATATGGTAGCATAACCGGGGCAAAACTCTGTCCCGTTGTTGGTGAAACTGCTATGACGCCGCTCTGCTCGCCGAGATAGTAGCGTGGCAATCCGCCTTGCACAACCGGGATGGCCGGGTCACGCACGAGTGCCAGGGTGCTGCCATCGACCGTGATTGTAGCTGTGACAGTGCTTGTGGCACCGACGGGAAGTACCAGATTGGCCGGGGTAACACTCATTGTGACCCCCGCATTGGGTAGCCCTGGTATTCGCAATCCAGGTGCGGCTGGCAGGGTGTTGGAAAATGTCACTTGCTGTTCCGTTGTACCAACATTCTCGATGATCAGCTGTTGTGTACGCACCAGTGTATCGGCAACACGCACGGCACCGAAATTTAGCCCGACTGCCCCGGCAGGATCGTTGCGATACACAAGCACCGGGGTGGTAAGCGCACGACTGATGTTTAAACTCCCCACCCCACCACGCAAGAGTGAATAGCTGCTGCCACTATCCGGGAATGGGTCGGCTGTATTGATCAAGGCGGCCTTCAGCTTGATCGGATTCCAGCCTGGATGGATCTGCTGTAGCAGGGCGATAGCGCCAGCTACATGCGCAGCGGCTGTAGCCGTTCCGGTACTGGCCACGGATGTAGTAGCAGTACCGATAGCCGCAGCAGGTACATTGACCCCTGGTGCAGCCAGGTCGGGCTTTACGGCTGTGTGTCCAGGTTGTGCGCCTAGACTGCTAAACGATGCGGGCTGGTTAGCCTGACCGGCAGCAAGAGTCCCTGGTGCATGAAAAGCTGCAACACTGATAGCGCCTGTTGCGCTTCCTGGCGATTGCACCGCATAGAACGCCGAGCCGTCTTTGAGTACATCAGATGAGGTAACCGTACCGGCTTCCCCTGCACCCACCACTACAGATATGCCAGCAGCTACTGCTCGTTCGACAGCCACACGATCAGGATCGTCTGCTCGACCGAACGCTGTGCCCAGCCCGATCAATAATACATCAAGCCGGTCGCTGGTGTCACCGTCGCCATCTGGATCCAGGGCACGTTCAATCGCTGGAAGTAGCAACAGGGTCGAACGTGCATTACAACCGAGAACCTTGAAGGCATAGATCTGCGCCTGAGGGGCAATGCCGGGGGCCACGCTAAAGCCACTGAGATCAAGTGCTTGATCATAGCTGCCAGTATAGGTTGTTCCATTGGCAACGCCAGCGCCAGCAATCGTACTGGCAAGATGAGTACCGTGCCCGTTGCAGTCGGACGGATCATTGTCAGGCTGGGGGATCGGGTTGGTAGTCGGGTTGTAGGTATTGCCAGCAAAGTCGTAACCACCGCTTACCTTCGCAGAGGGAAAAGCCTGGCTGCTGCCGAATGTGCTATGGGTGTAGTCAATGCCGCTATCGATCACACCTACCCGTACACCTGCGCCGCTGGCGCCCTGCGGGTAAGCTACACGTATGCCTGTAGGCGTTACACTACTTGTGCCGATCTGATCAAGCAACTGTTTGGCAATTAACGGATGGATGGCCCTGACCCCGCCAAGCGTACTGATCAGATCCAGTTGCTGGGGAGCAACTAGAATGGCAATGCCCTTGTAGATCAGCGATACGCGGTAGAGTTCTTGCGCACCCAGGCTTTGTAATGTGCTGGCAATCGTGTCTGGATCGATCTCTGCATCGATTTCAACCAGTACGGCGGCCTCGCCGCTGTCAGTTTGTTGTCGCAGTGCCGTTGACTGAATGGGGGTATCGGTTCCGTTGGTTGTTAGTGGGTTGAATTGGATGCCCCACGATGTAGCGGGCAGCATGGTTGTGATTGAAAACAAGCTAATCACAAGGAATATAAGCCACGTACGGTGTATCACCCTGGTATCCTGCTACTTTCTGAGTTGCCAAAAGTATGCAAAACGCGCACTGATCACTGATCGCCGCCTATAGTGCTGCGCCTGATGAGTTGGGAGAATCGAATATAAACCCGCCTGCTTCAGCGGTGGGTATCTGACAGTATTGATACGACAAGATTGGGTAAAGCTACTCTATTGTATCATACTACCATGGACCGTCAACGAACGATTTGTTTACGTGTTTTTAATATGAACTGGCAAAGATGAACATATATTTATCAGGGGTACAGCATACTGTGTCCTTGAGATATCAGTTTGCTCTATTAGATAGAACGCAAAGCGGCATCCAGAACGGCTGCGGTGATCGCATGGTGGGCTGGAGGAGTCCGTTGGGGGTAGGTTCGATTACTTAGCAGAATAAGTACCATCTGGCATGTTGGCACAATTGCCAGGGCTGGCCCGGTAAAGCCGGTATGCCCATAGGTTTCTGCTGGTGCAGCACCCATAAAGTTGGGCCGAGCGATCATCCAGCCTAATCCGCAGCCCATATCTATATGGGAATGAATATAATTATGTGTCGCCTGGGCTACTGTGTCGGGGTGGAGTATCTGTCGATCCTGAAACTGTCCTTGATTCAGCCACATCTGCGCAAAGCGCAGGAGGTCTGTGGCGATGCTAAAGAGGCCAGCGTGCCCAGCTACTCCCCCCAGCGCATGGGCACTTTCGTCATGCACGCTGCCCTGTACCAGGCCACCGCGCCAGGTGCGATCCCACTCGGTGGGGGCGATCTGCGGCCAGCGTTCCATGGGCGGACAGAAGTTGGTTTGCTGCATATCCAGCGGTTCGAGCAGTAGCTCGTGCATGGCTTTATCCAGGGGTGCTGCATATACATGCGCAATAATATCGCCCAGAAGCAAACTGTTAATATTCGTGTAGGCAACATGGCTGCCAGGTGGATGCACTGGTTCGGCTGTGTAGATGGCGGCGCGGATGGCTGCGGGTTCCTGATTACGCAGGCTGGAAAGTTGCAGGTTCAGCCCGGATGTATGTGTTAGCAGATGGCGTACGCTGACACCCCGTGCATGCAATCCCGGCAGATAAAAGGCTGCCTCGGTATCAAGGTTGATCATGCCAGCATCAAGCAGTTGCAGGATGCTGGTAGCTGTAAAGACTTTGGTCAGTGAGGCAATATCGTAACAGGTATGCAGACAGACCGGTTGCGTTCCGACATCTGTGTACATGGTGCTACCGTAGGCGTGCTGATGGCACAGTTGCCCTGCCTGCGCCACCAGTACGACTGCACCGGGAAAGATGCGTTGTTCAATCGCATCGAGAATAATGGTGTCAATAGCAGGTATCATTGGCGTACAAACACACCACGCCGGATGGCAACTTCAAGCACCCATACCAGCAGCGCTGCGGTGGCAAACCAGGGCCAGAGTGGCCGTGCTGGTGGTATGCTCTGTTGCGGCGTAGAGCGTGTGTCGCTGCTGATTGTGTCGATGACACTGCCCCCGGTAGTGCTAGCAATTTGCTCAAGCAGTGCCTGGCCCTGGAGCTTGCCGCTGCTGGTTGTAGGGACATATTCGGCTGGAACGGGCTGAACATATCCGACCGTTGTTTCATAGCGTATATCATCCAGAGCCAGCGTAACCTCTGCACCATACGGGCCACTGTTGGTCAGACGCAGGTCACGCACATACCGGCCCGGGGCTACCTGAGGCAAACGTATATCGAGTTGCGTACCGTCAGGAAGGGTTATACGTGCATTGACATCGGCCAGATCCAGCGGGACACCGCCAGCGCGAAAAGCATCGACCGTCATCTGGACACCATCTGCCTGGGGCACAAAGCGTACCTGCAAAGGGCCACTGCTATCCGGTTCGGGCAAGGTATAGCGCACAACCTGGGCCCAGAAGCGGCCAAAATCCTGCCATGAGAGCCACGAGCTGGCCCACGGGTCGTCGACCGAGGGTGTCCAGGCCACGGCGCGCCCCAGGCCATATTGCCATGCCGACAGAACCGGATCTTCCATGGCTGATTCAAGTACTACTTCAGCGGCATCTTTTGGCGTGGTTGCCACATACCCATCAAGGTTTGGCAGTTCGGATGGGGCAAATCCTTCTAATAACGGATGCACCATAGCCAGATCAGCCTGAAAACTGCCCTCGACAGTCGGGTCAGACCGGGCAATTTCACTCTCCAGCAAGGTCAGCCGGGGAATATCTTCGGGCGTGGTGGCAAAATAGTAGCGTCCGTTACCCCACTTCGCTAGCTCGTCGAGCAACTGGATATCCGAGTCCTGTCCAATCGCAATAGTTGACAATGTAATCTGCTCGTTACGTGCTGCTTCAATCAGTCGCTGGTAGTCGTCACGATTATTCGTGAATGAGCGGCCATCTGTCAGCAGTACGGCATGGCGCGTGGTAGTTGGCTGACGTGCCAGCGCACCCAATCCCATGTTGAGCGCATTAAAGATATCGGTTCCGCCACCGCTGGGAATAAGCGCAATCGCATCCTGGATCTCTTTGAGCGTTAGGCCCTGGCGGATCTGCTGGAACGACACAACCCAGTCATGTCCGGTATCAAAAGCCATAATCCCGATGTGATCTTCGTCTTGTAATGCCTCGGTTGAAAGAATGGCGGCCTCTTTCGCCATATCAAATTTGGAAATACCGCTGGCGGCGGTCATACTGGCTGAACGGTCGATGATCAACAGCAGCGCAATATCGGATCGCTGGGGGCGTGGTGGCGGATCCATCGCCACAGGCAATACTTCTTCCAGCGGTGTGCCCTTGTACGCACCCAGACCGAATGAGTTGCGCCCGCCGGTAACAACCAGACCCCGCCCTTCGCTACGCACAAACTCGCGCACAGTGCTCATCTGATCGAGTGATAGGGTGTTGACTGGCACATCGATCAGAACCATACCATCAAAACGTTCAAGTTCCGAGAGACGAGTTGGTATAGCCTGGGGGGAAATGGCCTGGACTTCGACATTAGCCTGGCGCAGCGCCATATTCAAGTTCTGGGCGCTATTGGGGCGGCCCTCGACCAGCAGAATGCGTGGCGGTGGTGCAACGAGAGTAGTAGCGGCCCCATTGTTGTTTTGCGCGAACGTATCAGGTGTACCGATCACCTCGGCACGCAGGCGCAGCACCCCTGGATTGGTGGCACTGATGTCAAAGCTGAAGGCATTCTGTCCTGGCGCAAGCAATATCTCCCGTTCGTCGAGTTGCTGTCGCCCTTCCCACAGACGCAGCGTAGCTGGCACCGGCGCTGGATCAGCCTCGGGGCCAGGCGTATAATCGACAAAAACCCTGACTTTGCGCTGCTCGTTAATATGCAGCGAACGGGGCACCTCCAGCCCGGTGATATGCAGATCCGGCCGTGGTTCATAGCTGAAGGGCCAGACATCAACCGATAGACCATCAGCTGCCAGCGCCTGTGCGGCTGCCAGGGCATTGCCACGGGTTTGCAGGCCATCTGAAAGCAATACAATCTGCCCCCCGCCACGTGCCAGCAACTCATGCGCTGTACGCAGGGCACTGGCTAGATCACTGGCCGACGGATCAACCGTTGGAGCGACATCCTGTGTATCAGACGTTGTCTCAGCGACTGTATTGGCCCCAAAGTAGAGCAGCGTGGTGCGTGTTGTGCTATCACCTGCATTTTCAGCCTGCTGGGCCAGGCGCAGGGCCTTGTCGCGCAGGGCGATCTGGCCTGCTTCCGTCAGGCTATCGGACTGATCGACCAGAAGAACCATCGGGCCAGGTGGTGGCGCTTCGCGGCCCAGCGTTGGCTCGGCCAGCGCAAAGATCAACAGCGTTACGGCACATAGGCGTAGAACCAGTGCTGCCACTCCCACACGCATGCCGCGCCAGCGCCAGAATACAATCAGTACAGGGAGAACCAGCAGCAGTGCCAGGAATTGAGGAGTATAAAATGTCATATTTTTTAGTGCTTATTCAGTCCTTGTTTAGCGATGCACATAGACCCATTCTATCATCATCAGGCCAAAAGCTGCCAATGCCAGCCAGAGCCATATTGGCTGACGATCGCGCCGTGTCGGAGCAGTTTCCGTATCGCTGGCCGTTTGTGGCTGAGCCATCGTTGAGTCTATATCAATTGAGCGTGGACGCAGGTCGGATTCCAGCGGTGAGCCGGCATTGACGGCGATCTGACTGGTATACACGGTTTGATCGCCTGAACGCTCAATGATGCTGTACAATCCAGTCTGTTGCAGGGGTGGCAGTTGTGCCGTTGTATGCGCGGCAACCTGCCAGTTGCTGCCATCCGGGCCAACCAGTTCAACTGTATCGGTACGGGGGCCAGGCATGAATAGTGGCCTATCACCCAGCATAACCGCAGCGGCGGGTGATGTAGGGGTCAGGTCGCGTACAGTACGTGCCATCAGCAGGGGGAAGGCCAGGCGATCGGTCAGGTTACTGCTGGCCAGGTCAAACGTCCAGATAATAATATCGCTCTGATCAAGCGTACCACGCAGGATCAGCGGAGTATTTCCAGCAACCAGCAGGGGATTAGTCCAGGTATCAACTGTCTCATCAAGCAGATGCGCCGACTCGAACTGGATACTATCTATGCTTAATCCTTCAAAGGGGTTGACCGAACTACCCGGCGGTACAATCACCTGGATGGTTGGTGCGAATGACTCATTTCCCTGGAGCGGCATAGCGTTTCCTACGTTGAGCAGCGGATGATCACCTTCAGGCGGATTGACAACCAGCACACCCCCGGCGGGCCATGTTGCTGGCAATGTTCCATCAAAGACAGTCATATCCGCTGAGGCAGTCAGGGGCGAAGACGCATACTGGCCCGGATCAATCACGCGTACCGTCGTTCCGGGTACGGCACTCAGCGCACGCTGTAGTGTCTGTGGCGTGGCCGAAACAAGCAGAATATTGCCTGGTCGCGTCCGGGCCAGACTCAGGCTGGCCTGGTCATCCAGAGGCAAGGCATCTTCGCCGTCGAGTTCGACACGCAGCACACGCACACCTGGTGGTACCGTCCAGGTCAATTCAGCATGGCCGTCGGCAGGCAAACTGACATCGCGTGTACTCAACAGGCGATCATCACCAGACAGGCGGACACGTGCGGCACGTTCGGTTGATCCATAATTTGCCATACGGGCATAGACCAGGGTAGCCGTATCGCCTGCGGGACTATTGTTGCGTGGACGGGCGTTAAAAGCTACAACAGCGCGATTCTCCAGATTGTCACCGATGGTGATCCACTCTATTGACCCATTCATACCAGGCAGAGCAGTAGTTGGATTAACCGCGCTTGTCGATTCAAGGGCCGGTAAGGCCGTGTCACTCAAAATGGTAATCTGCCCCTGATGCGTCTGATCCCGGGCCGCCTGGGCCAGCGTGAGCGCACCGACCATATCAGTAGCGCTGCCCTGGATACTCAGATCATCCAGGGCAGCCAGAAAGGCAGCGCGTTGCTCGATACCGCCTGTTGCCAGCAGATGCGCTTGCGGGCCAGCCGTAATCAGGGTCAACTGACTGCGGTTCGTCATATCGTTTAGCATATCACGCGCACGCTGCCGGGCCAGATCCAGGCGAGCTGTGCCTGCTTCAGCGGCAGCCATGCTGGTAGACGTATCGATTATGACGATCTGATGTGTTGTGCTGCCCAGGAGTTCACCCAGCCACTGGGGCTGGCTTAATGCGATACCCAGCAGGGCAGCAATGAGCAGGTGCAAGAAAAGCAGCAGCGTAATGGGTAGATGACGGCGGCGGCGGCCATCCGGAACATTGGGCATATGCTGCCAGAACAGCAGCGACGGCACCGCCACCCGGCGGCGACGTTCGCGGCGAAAGTGCAACCAGATAATCAGCGGAATTGTTAGCAGGCCCAACAATCCCAGCGGAACAAGGAAACTTATTGGTAGCATAGGATATTACCAGTTATCAGGATATGTTTGTCTAGTTCACTAACCATCATAGCCGATCTTGACAAATTTTGCTCAATTGACCTTTAGACAGGGAGGTACGTGCTGTCTGAGAGACGGGCGCTCATCTGGAATTACCCAGTGGTATTCTGTAAGGCAGGGGGTGAGGGCGTCTGGTTCACCCAGGAGGTATTCGCGCTAACAGGATATTTCGCTCCTAGTGGACAGCATGATCAGATGATCAGATTGACCAATTGCGTACCTGTTCACAGTTGGGGAGATTTCTGGTGGAACGGGCAGCGATGCCTGCGCGATATCCGTAGGGGTGGTTCGCAAACCGTCCCGACCGCAGACAGAGACGCCTGCGCTACTCCGAATGTGAACAGGTACCCAATTGCAGGTTGTTGCAAGATCTGGTATCTTAGCGCGTATCAATCACTTGATCGGCTGAGGGCAGGATGGTGTGGTTGGCTCTGTTTCAGGAACCGCTCCCTCTTTTCTCCTTCTTCTACGTATGCGCCAACCTGATCCTTACATATACCGAACCTACCAGATGCGCAAAACCCATCCAGATAGCGTAAAGGGCGAATTGTAGCTTAGATATGACGAAAGTGTCAAAGCATATCTTTTGGCAATAAGCCTGAAGACGGCATAAAAATACTTTCCAATCTATTGTATTCGGCCATTTTAATGCGGAATGGCGTGTATTGAAAGCATAAATTAGAGCAACGAAGGGATGAAATTTTAGATAACCATGAAGGCTTGAGGTTAGTAATAGCTCTTCATCATCATCGTTTAGACTATGCTTGCCCATTTGTGCCTGGGCCTTTTGAACTTCCCTATTAAGCTATTGGAGATAAACGACTGTATCTGCTCGTTTAGGTAAACTGTTCAGATCGGTACGAGATACAGATCCTACATAGCTCACCAGAAAGCCGCTTGTTGCCAATGACTCATGCACGTATCAAAAGTTGCGATTCGCCTTCTCACCATGACTCGTACACCCTCTGTGACTGGTTCAGGTCACCCTGTGATACGCACGCATACGTTGTTTTGCTTGACAGAACGTACTATGTGGATATGTTACGCAGGGTGTGTGTAACACCTCCCCTAAACGCTTACTTGAATAGTGACGCTGGTAACCGTTCAGGCGGTACCTGCGCCAGTGGGGGCGCGGAGGCCGCAGGCCCCCGCAAAACCGTCTTGTCGGCCCGTTGTGGCGGCAAAGCCGCCACAACGGGCCGACAAGAAGAGACTCCGGGAGGGGCATTGCTCCTCCCGACCACCCCATCTGAACGGTTACGTGACGCTGAATGAATAATGAATCACTCTCGGTAGGGTATCGCCTGAGAGTAGAAAGATTATGAGTTAATACTATGGTGATTATATGAGTGGCAATGGCAAAACAATCGCCAAAAATTTCAGTGTTCTTATGGCCTCCCAAGGTATTACGTGGATCTTGACCCTCGCTATGATGCTGTTCTTGCCACGTTTTCTTGGAGCTACAGCGATAGGCCAGATGGCACTTGCTCAGTCTATCTGGGCAATTCTGGCAACTTTTATATCATTCGGCATGGATGTTTTTCTACTGAAGGAAATTGCCCGCCAACCAGATAAAACCCCTGAATTGTTCGGAACAACTATTTTTGTCCGGATCATGTTGTTCCTTGTGTCTCTGGGAATTGTTACCGTATATATTCATCTCGCTGGCTATCCAGCCACAACAATATATATCATTTATATTGTTAGTATTTCGACGCTGATAGGGCAGCTTGTTGCTGCATGTCAATCACCTTTAAACGCAATGGAAGTAATGCAGTACTCATCGATTGCTACTATTGCCGAGCGAGCAACTTCGACGATTCTGGGGATTTCGCTCTTGCTGCTTGGATATGGTGTGTATGCCATCTTGATTGTGGGAATCTTTGCCTTACTGGTCAATCTTGTTCTACAGATGATGTTTCTCAGGCGACGCTACCCCCTACGTATATCCTTTCATGTTAAGCAGGCATTTGGGATGCTCAGAAGAGGATTGCCATATCTCGGGTCTTCTCTGGCTCTGGTATTCTACATTCAGGTCGATATTATCATTATCTCATTCCTTGTTGATGAACGTACTATTGGATGGTATGGTGCGGCGGATCGCCTCTTTGGTACTCTGCTGTTTATTCCCACTATCTTCATTTCCGCAGTTTTTCCAGCTCTTTCGCGCTTATATACTAATGCTCCCGATGCTTTACCGCAAGTTATGCGGAAGAGTTTAGATCTCATGTTTTTGATCAGTGTCCCTATTGGATTGGGGTTGGTCGTGATTGCTAATCCGCTCGTTCTTTTGCTTTTCGGTACAGAGTTTTCCCAGAGCGGACCAGTTCTCACAACGCTAGGCATTGTGTTGATTTTGACCTATGTGAATGTACTCCTGGGGCAGTTTCTGATTTCAATGGATCGACAAAACCAGTGGACGGCCATCATGTTGATTGCGACAGTTCTTACGGTGCCACTCGATCTTATCTTTATCCCCTGGTGTGAGCGTATATTTGCCAATGGAGCTATTGGTGGAGCACTTAGCTTTATTGTCACCGAGTTAGGTATGATGATCATCGGGTTTATATTGATGCCCAGAGGAATGTTATCACGCTCAAACATCTGGTATGCCGTGCGGGTGGTTATTGCTGGCCTGGTCATGGTTGGTGCTACATGGTGGTCGCGCAATCTTCTCCTTTTTGTGCCAATTCTGATTGGCATGGTCTCCTTTACGAGCATGATTGCGCTTATGCGTGTTGTGCCGCGGGAAGACATTATTTTCCTAAAGAGTCTGATGCAGTCTGTGCGCAAGCGACTACCTTTAGGTAAGACGGAATCAGTAGGAGTTGAAAGTGTATAACAGCCAGATGGCACAGGAATACATGTGCTATAAAAATATCAAATGCTCGTAACCGTTTAGAAGGTACGCATCAGCAAGGGTTGCAATGGTCTGCAACCTCGAGAAAGGGAGACATCGGATGGAGCTTTTCCCGTCACATGTCTTCTCATCTAAGGAGATGATCTATGTCTCTCAAAAAAGTATTAGTTATTAACGCAGCGGGGTATATGGGCGGGGATGTCGCCGTGTGGTTACTGGGATTGCCTGCATTAGATGCAGAACGGTTTCGATTGTACGCCGTCTCGATCCCACGTGGTAAAGTTTATGCTACCCTACGCTCTTTGCCAAATGTGTCTATCACACCAATGGAATTAGGCGGCAAGGAATTGCATCCGGCTGCCCGGTTTGGCAAGCCGATCCGGGCATTGGAAGCGGCTATTGCGGTACCGCGTATTGTCAACCTGGTGAAACGTGAAAAGATTGACGTTATCTATTCAATCGATCGCACTGTGAGCATGGCTATTTCATACATGGTCTCCTTAATCACAGGGTGTCCGCTTGTGTTGAATGCCCAGATATCACACTATCTGACGACAAGCATCTTACATCGACGCGTTATTAAACATGCCGTGCGATTGACTGTGAGCAGTGAAAATATGCGCACTAATTTTCTGCCGTATGTTGATCATCCCAATAAGTTAGTGACCATTCCCAACGCCATTACGTTTGATCGTTATGATCCGACCTTGCCAGGGAGTAAAGTACGTGCAGAATTTGGTATCGCACCAGATGCTCCTGTCGTTGTTCTTGCCGGACGACTTTCGCCTTTTAAAGGACAGGATGACTTGATTCGGGCGGCTGAGATCATCTTGAAAGAGCGCCCCGATACGTATTTTCTGCTGGCAGGCAGCGAAAATGTTCCCGGGTTTCAAGCCTATCTGGAAAACCTGATTGCTGAGTTCCAGGTTGGGCATCGTGTGAAACTGATTGGACACCGCACGGATTTACCGAACGTTATTGCCAGCGCGAATGTCTCTACTATGCCCAGCCACGAGGAACCATTTGGCCTGGTGGCGCTTGAAGCAATGGCTATGGGCAAACCGGTAGTAGCTACTCGTGCCGGAGGTGTACCGGAGTTTTTAGTTGATGGTGAGATGGGATTGTTAATTCGACCCCGTGATTATGAAAAACTTGCATGGTCGATCCTGGAATTGATTAATGATCCAGAACGAGCACGTGCTATGGGTATACGTGGTCGGCAACACGTAGAGCAGTTTTATACTGAAAAAACCTACGGTCAAAAGCTAGCTAACTTTTTGTTTGATGTTGTGAGTGATGTAGGGTATTACACGAATCCAGAGCCATCGTTAAAAAGTTGACAATACAATATCTGGTAATCTGTATATGCTGATCACAGGGTGTTATTTATGTATTCACGACTGTTTTCTGTGATGGAGACTCATCGCCTCAAGGGGCTACATAAACGAAGCGTACAGCAACTCTGGTACGATGGATGGGCTGTACTCTATGCTCGCTGGTATCTACGTCAGGCAACATCGGTAGGACCGCGCGTCCGTCTGTGGGGGAAGCCCGCCATTCTGAACCAGGGAACCATGATTATTGGAGACCGTGCCCGGTTAGTCTCGACAACAGCCACGCTGGAACTTGTGGCCGCATCTAATGCTACATTAGTGATCGGTGAGAGGGTGTTTATCAACTATGGCTGTTCTATTGGTGCTCGCCAACTTATTCGCATCGGTTCCTACTGCACAATTGGAACGTATGTTATCATGATGGATAACGATTTCCATCGTCTCGAACCAGAACGGCGAAATGAGATACCTCCATCTGCTCCGATCATTCTGGAGGAGAATGTCTGGCTTGGTGCACGTGTCATCGTTTTGCGAGGGGTGACGATTGGCGCGGGGAGTGTGATTGGTGCAGGCAGCGTGGTCACCCAGGACATCCCCCCGCGATCAGTAGCAGCTGGAGTGCCAGCAAAGGTGATCAAGCAGTTGTAAGAGAATAGGATAGTGTCAGTTCTCTCGGGAGATGTCTTCCATACAGCACATCTCGTAACCGTTCAGGCGGTACCTGCGCTAGCGGGGGCGCGGAGGCCTGCGGCCCCCGCAAAACCGTCTTGTCGGCCCGTTGTGGCGGCAAAGCCGCCACAACGGGCCGACAAGAGAGAATCCGGGAGGGGCGTTGCCCCTCCCGACCACCCCACCTGAACGGTTACGCACATCTCTCTTGAATGGTTATAAATGGTCATAAAATTATTACTATTTTATGGTGTTGGAAAGCATAGAAAATGTCTAGTGTCAGCGTGATTATACCCACCTATAATCGGCTTGATCGGCTGAAGCACGTTGTACATGGATTAGAGCAACAATCTTATCCACTGCGTGACTTTGATGTCATTATCATATCAGATGGATCGACCGATGGCACGCATGCATATCTGCACTCACTTGCTACTAGCCTCAGGCTCACTGTCACTGTACAGGCAAATCAAGGGCCAGCCGCTGCACGTAATCATGGCGTGTCTCAGGCGACGGGTGAGTTTGTGCTGTTTATCGACGACGATGTAGTACCAACTCCGCATCTAGTTGCTGAACATATGCGTGTTCATGCAGAACAGTCCCGCGATGTTGTCGTGCTAGGCCCTATGCTCACTCCTGCTGATTTTACGATGCTGCCCTGGGTACGTTGGGAACAGGATCGACTCGCCGAACAGTACGAGGCTATGCAGCTAGGGAAATGGCAGCCGACGGCCCGACAATTTTACACGGGAAATGCTTCGCTGGCTCGCCGCCACATCCTCGCCCTGGGTGGTTTTGATGAAACGTTCCGTCGGGCGGAAGATGTCGAATTAGCATATCGGTTGGCGCAGCGGGACATAGAATTTATTTTTAATCCCGCTGCGATCGGTTATCACTATGCTGAACGTAGCTTTCGTTCATGGATGGAAACCCCCTATGCCTACGGGCGCAATGATGTTATCTTCACGCGCGATAAAGAGCAAACATGGCTACTTCCAATCATTCAACGCGAATTTCGCAGCCGAAATCCGCTGATTAAGGTACTGGTTCGTATGTGCCTGGATCGCTATGGTGTTAGTAAAGGAGTGCTAGCTGGTCTGAAGCATATCTCTGAGCTAGGCGTGCGGTTGCGTATGGATCGTCTGTCTCAGGCAGCATACAGTGGCATCTTTCAGTTACGCTATTACCAGGGCATCGCAGATGAATTAGGAGGTCGACATGGGTTTCTGGCATGAATTACACCATACATATAGCTTGATCAAACAGGATGCTCAGCGATGGGTCTCTCCCGGAGAGATTGCCAGGCCAGAAGAGGTAACATCGGGTGTTCTGGTGTTGTTGTTGTTTCGGTATTTGCCTTTGCGAGCGATGGCCTGGTATCGCTTTAGTGTCTTTTGTAAACAGAGGCGCATTCCGCTCCTGAACGGGATGATTATACGCTTGATCTATCAGCATTACGGCCTGGAGATTGGGACTCGCACGGAGATCGCTGGTGGACTGTATATCCCCCATCCCATCGGAACGGTGATTAATGTCCATCGTATGGGAGAGAACTGTAGCATTATTGCTTCTGTTACAATTGGTATGCGCAAGGGATGGGACTTCCCCCGCATTGGCGACAATGTCTTTATTGGCGCTGGTGCGCGCGTGTTGGGTGACATTGTCATTGGGGACAATGCCATAATTGGTGCTAATGCTGTTGTTATTGATAATGTCCCTGCCGGATCTACAGCCGTTGGTATTCCAGCCCAGCTTGTTCGCTCTAACTATGTACAGATGGAATAAAACATTGCCGTACGATTTGAGGATAATGTAACCGTTCAGGCGGTGCCTGCGCCAGCGGGGGCGCGGGGGCCTGCGGCCCCCGCACAACCTTCTTGTCGGCCCGTTGTGGCGGCAAAGCTGCCACAACGGGCCGACAAGAGAGACTCCGAGAGGGGCAACGCCCCTCCCGACCACCCCACCTGAACGGTTACAGGGTAATAGTAAGAGGATGATAAAATTGCACGTTTCCATTACAATGTTAACAAGGTGGTACATGCGAGCCTTTTCTCAATCAGTTTTCCTGAAGATTATAGGCATTGTTGGACTTTTGATGGTACTTGTCTTCATAGTGATCCTCGCCAATGCTGGTTTCACTGGAATGGTGAGCCTTATTGCAAAAACTCCAACTCATGTAGTAGAAACAGTGAAGCATACCGTTAAGTTTGACCTCACACCTGCTGTCACAGTTGAAGTTGGATCAACGACGTCAACAGATATGATGATTACGCCTACCTCCTCTGCTGCAGCTACCGGGCCACTCCGTGTCTATCCTGCTAATCCGCGCTACTTCACCGATGGGACAGGTAAGATAATTTATCTGACTGGATCGCACACCTGGTCTAATTTTCAGGATAATGGTGGTTCAGATCCACCGCCAAGGTTTGATTATAGTGCTTATCTGAATTTCTTACAGCAAAATAACCATAATTTCTTCCGGTTGTGGGTGTGGGAACAATCCAGGTGGACGCTAGAAACAGCAGACGATAATTACTGGTTTGATCCGATGCCATACGAGCGTACAGGGCCTGGTACTGCCCTGGATGGCAAACCGCGGTTTGATGTCACCAGGTTCAACCAAGCTTACTTCGACAGAATGCGCTCCCGTGTGATTGAAGCAGGTGAGCGTGGCATTTATGTTTCAATAGTACTTTTTGATGGATGGAGTGTTGTCAGCGAGAAAGGCGGTTTTGGTCAGAATAATCCATGGAGAGGACATCCATTTCATAGAGATAATAATATTAACAATATCAATGGTGATATAAATAACGATGACAGTGGTGAGGAAATCCATGAAATGGGTATTTCAGAAGTTACAGCAATACAAGAAGCGTATATCCGTAAGGTGATAGATACAGTTAATGATCTGGATAATGTGTTGTATGAAATAAGTAATGAAAGCCACGTTGGTTCAGAAGAATGGCAGTACCACCTGATCAATTTTGCCAGAACTTACGAAGAGGGCAAGCAAAAGCAGCACCCCATAGGCATGACATCCACGTATCCTAATGGTAGGAATACCGATTTGTTTGAGAGTCCTGCCGATTGGATTTCGCTAAATGGTGATATTAACAATCCTCCTACCAACGATGGCAGTAAAGTTATTATCGCTGATACAGATCATCTATGTGGCATATGTGGTGATCGAACCTGGGTTTGGAAAAGCTTTACACGGGGCGAAAACCCCATTTTTATGGATGGTTATGATGGAGCAGGCTACGGGGTTGGTGGTAACGGCTTTGATTTTGCTAATTCAACCTGGGTAAGCCTCCGCCGCAATCTTGGCTATACGCTAATGTATGCCAATCGCATGAACCTTGGGCTTATGACTCCTCGTAGTGACCTGGCTTCAACCGGGTACTGTCTTGCTAATCCCTCCCCAAGTAACGCCGAATATCTGGTTTATCTACCGGAAGGGGGCACAGTGACAGTTGACCTTTCTGCTGCAATAGGTACTCTTTCTGTCGAATGGTTTAACCCCAGCGATGGTCAGGTAGTCAGCGGAATCACAACTACTGGCGGTGGCAACCGATCTTTTCCGGCTCCTTTCAATGGTGATGCAGTGTTATATATCTTTCATGCTACAAACCAGAATCTGGATCAGAAGACATTTTTACCATTGCTCATTTCGCCATGATGCTTTCAGGTTTTTTGCGCTGGCGCATCAGGACACCACATAGTCCCTCTCCCCTCTCGGAACTTATCATTACCCACAATTATACCCTATCCTGATGTGGTAGAGCGGGCAACTTCTTGTCCTCCACGGCTACCGGCGGGGCGCAGCCCCGCCGAGATTATAATGTTGTCGGTTTGTTTTGGCGGCAAAGCCGCCAAAACAAACCGACAACATTTTTATTAGCGCGAATAAGCGGTGGGTCAAGGAGTAGGCGCGGCTTGCAGCCGCGCACGTCGCACGTGCGGCTACAAGCCGTACTCTCAGCACAGATCAGTCCTGCTCCCAGGTTAACCCAGACCTTATTCGCGCTAACAACATATTTTATCTCCGTGTCCTCCGTGCATCCGTGATCGATCGTGTCCCTTTGAATGCAAACCAGCATCACGTGTGATTGGGATCAGGGCGTATATAAAAAAACCTGACAGGTTGTCAAAACCTGTCAGGTATGCAAACCCAACTAGCAGCTACTGATTGAATAAATGTTACTCGGTGATAACCTCCGGATTACAATTGGCGAGTTCTACAGTGAAACCTGGTGAATAATCAGGAGCCTCAATCATTGCCCCATCCTCAGGAGATGTAAGCTCAATTGTATGACTCTCTCCCGGTTCCAGGTACGTCTCGCGCCATACATTCGTACCACGCTGCCATTCAATAATCAGTACCGTCCCAGAGACAGAAGTAACCTGGCAGCCTGAAGCCCATGATCCCATATATGGATAGAGCTCTGTTCCATCAAAAGAGAACACCCTTTTAGACTGATTTCCTGCTCGATTATTGTTACTATAGGCCGCCCACGATGGCCAGTTAATCACTGCGCCGACCCAGTCAGACCCTGTGCAGTCAGCACTATCACAGCGCCAATAAGAGAGGATAGCTGAGACAGGATTACACGTCATTGGATCATCACAAGCTTCTGGTGTCACTGTGGGAGGAGTTTCCGTCGGTGTAGGTACAGGAATAGGATCAGCGGATACGGCAAACGCATACGTAAATGCACTCGACCCTTGCACACTGATCACTTCACCGACCGCCAGGCCTGTGATTGTGATTTCCTGGCCTGCGGACAGCGTCGCCAGCATGTAATGCGATGTAGCATTAGGCAAGCCAGCATATACACTCGCTGTGCCCGTTGTAATAGTAATCGTCATGCCCGCCGCAACGTCTGCTGGGAGATAGATTCCCTCAGATGTCGTGTAGCCTAAACGATTCGTGATCGGTTCCATAGATGTAGGCCACACCAGCGCCTGACCTGTTGTAGAGCTACCCCACAGGCAGGGACTGCCGGTACACGCCCATGTCACAAGCTGTGACGATGTACCGTCTGCTGGCCCTGGCTCAGGATCTACAACTGTCGGTTCCGGTGTGGTGGTTGCAAC
>RRYU01004793.1_pt1 | contig 47775 bp, 48 predicted proteins | sample 2162651 | NCBI WGS metagenome assembly RRYU01 (sample SAMN10267283, study PRJNA491782) | microbial mat metagenome | isolation source: biomat in the production well | place: Japan: Minami-Kanto gas field, natural gas well KTG3 | collected 2017-06
CCCCCCCCTGTCATCACTCCGGTCACAACAGCTTCGTATTCACGATTGACACTTCTCTCCTGTATTTGCCTTACCAAATGGCTATGAGCTTCGTTTGTTTTGGCAACCATCAACAGGCCGCTGGTCATTTTATCAATTCGATGAACAATACCTGCCCTTGGAACATTCTTTAGTGCCTCACAGTGATACAGAAGCCCGTTAAGCATCGTTTTATCCTGATTACCAGCACCAGGGTGCACAACCAGACCTGCAGGTTTATCAATAATTAACAGTGCGTCATCTTCATAAACAATATTTAATGGTAGTGGCTGGGATACAGCTTCGACCTGCTCTTCAATCACGGCATTGATTACCACAAGCTGACCTTCAAATATTTTTTCCCTTGCTTTGGTACAAAGTTGATCATCAACCATGACCAGACCCTGTTTGATCCAGCTTTGATGACGTGAGCGTGAATAGTCAGGAAACATTGCCGCAAGTACTTGATCAACTCTTTGACCACTTAACTCATAAGGAACTCTTTGTTGTAACTGCATCTACTTTCCACTGAACTTTTTGAAATTAGGTACTCTAATGATTTATTCGTCATCAGTGCACAGGTATACTCACATTAATCTGACGCTTAACAAAACGGTTATTATAGACTTCATGCGAATTTTCACACTTATCACCATACTCGGTATAGCTTTAATTTTCAGTGGTTGTGCAACAACACCTTATGACGAGACGTTTGACTGGAGTGCACAAAAATTCTATGACGAAGCTAAAACAGCTGCAGATAGCGAGAATTATCTGCTGGCTTTAAACCGCTACTCACAGCTGGAGGCCAAATTTCCCTATAGTAAACTGACCCAACAGGCACAGCTGGAAACGATTTATGTCCATTTTAAAAGTGGTGAACCTGAAGCCGCCATTGCTGCTGCGGATCGTTTTATCAAGCTAAATCCGCGCCACCCCAATGTTGATTATGCTTACTATTTAAAAGGCGTTTCTACTTATGACCTTGAGTCTAACACTCTGGAAAAGTGGATGGGTGAAAGTCGGTCGGAGCGTGACCCTCAAAAGGCCCGGGAAAGCTTTGCCTACTTTAAAGAATTAATTACACGCTACCCAAACAGTCAATATGTTGATGATGCCATTGAGCGTATGAACAATATTCGTAACTCTCTGGCTCTGTATGAAATTGCTGTTGCTGACTATTACTTACGTCGCGGAGCATATCTTGCAGCGGTTAATCGTGCTAAATATGTGATTGAAAACTACCCGAAAACAACATCCATAGACAAAGCTTTGGAGATCATGGCAATGGGCTATGAAAAACTAAAAATGGACGATTTAGGAAAAGATGCACGAAAAGTGCTGGAACAAAATAAAAAATAACCATCGTTTGACTGTTTTTATCAGTCAGCAACCTGGAGGAGGTAATTATGTGGGACTTTTTTAAGACGGTTAGACACCGTCACTCTGTCAGAAAATTCCGTACTGATTTACCAGTAGAACCAGAAAAGATTCATGCCATTCTGGAAATGGCCTGTGCGGCACCATCAGCGGGAGATCTTCAGTCTTACCACATTACAGTGATTAACGATGGTGATATGCGCAAACAGCTTTCAGTAGCCTCTGATAATCAGGCATTCATTGCTGAAGCACCTATTGCAATGGTGATTTCATCAGATCCTTTACGAGCTGCTGGAAAATACGGGGAAAGGGGGCAACAGCTTTATGCCGTTCAGGATGCAACCATTGCTGCAACCTATGCACAACTGGCAGTGGTTGCCGCTGGCTTAGGATCTACATGGGTTGGCTATTTTGATGACGATGCGGTCAGAACCATTGCTGCTCTCTCTCCGGAGTTAAATCCCATTGCAATACTAAGTATTGGCTATCCAGCCGAACTACCCGAAGCAACACCCAGACGGCCATTACATGAGGTAGTGACAACACTTTAAATTAAAAAAGCCCCTGAAAAAGGGGCTTTTATCTGGAATGTTTTTTTTAAATAGCTTCCGGGCCTTCTTCCCCGGTTCGAATCCGGATCACCTGTTCTACACTACTGATAAAAATCTTTCCGTCACCAATCTTGCCTGTTCTTGCAGCAGTGGTAATTGCTTCAATACACTCATCGACCTTCTCATCATTCACCACCAGATCAATTTTAACTTTGGGTAAAAAGTCGACCACATATTCCGCGCCACGATAAAGCTCAGTATGCCCTTTCTGTCGGCCGAACCCCTTCACTTCCTGGGCAGTCATACCAGTAATACCAATATCAGAAAGTGCTTCACGCACATCGTCCAGTTTGAAAGGTTTAATGATGACTTCGATTTTTTTCACACCAGCTTCCTCAGCATTTATTTTTAATTCAGTGGATATTACGTCCAAACCCCGATGTTATAGGATAACGCCGATCACGACCAAATGCTCTCTCAGTGATTTTCACCCCCGGAGCCGCCTGTCTGCGTTTGTATTCGTTAATATCAATCAGCCGTACTATACGCCTAACTACGGCTTCATCAAAACCGGCAGCTACAATATCCGCGACGCATTGGTCTTTTTCGATATAAGCTTCAAGAATTGCATCAAGCTGTGGATATTCTGGCAATGAATCGCTATCTTTCTGGTCCGGTGCCAGTTCTGCTGAAGGTGGTCGGTCAATTACCCGTTGTGGAATAACCAGTGATAGTGAATTTCGATACACAGCCAGCTGATAGACCAGCATTTTAGGCACATCTTTTAACACCGCAAATCCACCCGCCATATCACCGTAGAGTGTGGCATATCCGACAGACATTTCGCTTTTGTTCCCGGTGGTTAAGACAAGCTTGCCCTTTTTATTGGAGATGGCCATCAGCAATACCCCGCGACAGCGTGCCTGAATATTCTCTTCGGTTGTATCCACCTCTTTCCCGGCGAACTCTTCGCTTAACAGCTCAATGAATGCATTAAAGCTTTTTTCGATTGGAATAATTTTAAATTCACAACCTGAGCTTTGTGCCTGCTCCCGTGCATCCTCAATACTCATATCCGCGGTGTATCTGGAAGGCATACTCACGGCTTCAACCGCCTCTCCACCCAGTGCATCGACCGCAATAGCGAGGGTTAACGCTGAATCAATACCCCCTGAGAGCCCAAGAACCACGCCTTTAAAACCATTTTTCTGCACATAATCTTTTACCCCTGTCACCAGAGCCTGATAGATTAAGGTCAGCTCTGGTACCGCTGCTACATGTTTTACATCAACAACAATCCGATCACTTTTACGGTGTAGCGATACAGGCATTAGTGACTCAATAAAATAGGGAGCCTGTTGTGAGCATTGCCCCTTAGCATCAATTACCATCGATCCACCATCAAAAACCAGCTCATCCTGGCCACCAATCAGATTACAGTAAAAAACCGGGGCTTGTGCTTCGCGTGCACATGTACCTATTTGTGAAATACGTTTCGTATTCTTTTGAAGATGAAACGGCGAAGCATTTAAATTAAGTACAGCTTGTGCTCCTGCCTGTTGCAGTTGTGTTCCCATTCCATCAACCCATAAATCCTCACAAACAGTGATCCCAAAACGGATCCCACCCAGATTTACAACTGATGTTGTTACACCAGGTTCAAAGTAGCGTTTTTCATCAAAGACACTGTAGTTGGGTAAATGCTGCTTATGGTAAACCTTACGTTCACCATCTCGGGTGATAACAACGGCACTGTTATAACGCTTTGTCGATTCAACTTGAGGTGCACCAAATACCAGATGTGCATCCAGTCGAGCTGAGGCGATTGTATCAATCATCGTATCAATTCGACGCTGAAATCCACTACGAAACAACAGATCTTCCGGTGGATAACCACTTAAGGTTAACTCCGGAAACAGCACAATATCGGCCTTATACAAGGAAATGGCTTTTTGTGCCTCTTCAATCACACGTTGTCCATTAGCTTCAATATCTCCAACCAGGAGATTGATTTGAGCCATAACTATGGTCAATGTCTTCATCGGTGCAGCGAATAAGGTAGTGAATTTAATCCGGTATTAATCAGTTAAGTACCTCAGCCATTTTTGCTCCCATCATTGCTGGTGAGCGCACAACATGGACACCTGCCGATTCAAGTGCAGCAAATTTCTCATCTGCAGTACCCTTACCCCCGGCAATAATAGCTCCAGCATGTCCCATACGTTTTCCAGGGGGGGCAGTCACACCCGCAATATAGGCGACTACAGGCTTGCTGATATGCTTTTTAATAAACTCAGCAGCCTCTTCTTCAGCAGTACCACCTATTTCACCAACCATGATGATCCCTTCAGTTTGCGGATCCTGCTCAAACAGGCACAAGGTATCAATAAAACTCATACCGTGGATGGGATCGCCACCAATACCCACACAGGTCGTTTGTCCCAGTCCGGTCTGGGTTGTTTGATGAACCGCTTCATAAGTCAATGTACCGGAGCGTGACACAATACCAATCTTGCCTTTTTGGTGAATAGCACCTGGCATAATGCCAATCTTGCACTCACCAGGACTAATAATGCCGGGACAGTTTGGACCGATGAGACGGCTTTCGGTATGTTTTAAAACTTCTTTAACCCGCAACATATCCATCACCGGGATCCCCTCGGTAATACAGACAATCACTTCAATTCCAGCATCAGCTGCTTCGAGTATTGCATCTGCTGCAAATGGTGCCGGCACGTAAATCATGGTTGCCTCTGCGCCTGTTTCTGCGACTGCATCATGAACGGTATTGAAAACGGGTAGCCCCAGATGGGTAGTACCACCTTTACCAGGTGTGACCCCTCCAACCATATTCGTTCCATACGCAATGGCCTGCTCAGAGTGGAAGGTACCCTGCTTTCCTGTAAAGCCCTGACAGATAACTTTGGTATCACGATCAATTAAAATGGCCATTATGCACCTCCTGCAGCGGCAACAACCGCAATGGCTGCATCAGTCAAATCATCACAGGCTGTAATTGCCAGCCCACTCTCTGCCAACATTTGTCGACCCAGTTCCACATTGGTGCCTTCAAGACGGACAATCACAGGAACTTCGGCGTTCACCTCTTTCACCGCAGCAATAATACCCTCAGCAATCAGATCACAACGGACTATACCGCCAAAGATATTTACCAAAATGGCACGAACATTTTCATCTGAGAGGATTAACTTAAAGGCTTCGGCAACCTTCTCTGCGGTTGTACCTCCCCCCACATCCAGAAAGTTTGCCGGTTCACCACAATGAAGTTTGACCAAGTCCATCGTAGCCATTGCCAGACCAGCACCATTGACCATGCAGCCAATGTTGCCATCCAGGGTCACATAGTTGAGATCATGCTGCTTGGCACGATATTCACGTTCATCCTCTTGTGAAGGATCACGCAGTTTAATCATTTCAGGCTGACGATAGAGGGCATTCTCATCCACATTTATTTTCGCATCAAGAGCGATCAAATGGCCGTCACCTGTCACTACCAGTGGATTGATCTCCACCAATGAGATATCACGTTCACCAAACAACTTGCATAAGCCCATCATAATGGATGTCAATTCTCTGACCTGGGTACCTTCAAGATTTAATGCAAAGGCTATACGCCGACACTGATACGCCTGTAAGCCTACGACTGGATCAATAGCAATGGTGGTTATTTTTTCCGGTTGGGTCGCAGCGACCTCTTCAATATCCATCCCGCCTTCAGTCGAGGCCATGAAAACGACGCGTTTGGATGCACGGTCAACAATAACACCCATGTATAACTCACGTGAAATATCGCTTACTGATTCGACCAGAAGTTGATTAATCGGCTGACCTTCAGGACCACTTTGGTGGGTAACCAGCTGTTTACCCAATAATGAATCAGCCATTTTTGTCAAATCAACTCTAGAAGTAACCAGCTTGACACCACCGGCTTTACCACGACCGCCGGCATGCACCTGTGCTTTTACGACCCATTTATCCCCACCTAATGCCTGTGCAGCATGCTCTGCTTCTGCAACACTTGATGCAACCTGACCATTGGGTACGGGAATACCATATTCACTAAAGATCCCTTTTGCCTGATACTCGTGAAGATTCATCACAACCTCGACTAATTCTGAAGTTAGCGCCCATTATGATCATGGGCTCGTAAACCAGCTATTTTGAATGAAACTGCGCAAAGTCGCAAAACTTCTATTCGTTTCATCACTGTCAATATCCAGCTACAATGAGATTACTTTTAAGTTAAGGGTCATATACATGGGACTATTCCGGCTGTTAGTTGTTTTGGCGCTGATTTGGTTGGCTTATTCAATTTACAAGCGAATTCAATCATCTAGAGGCTCTTCGGTGGAGGATCACAAAGAGGCTCTATCACAAAAAATGGTGACGTGCGAGGTATGTGATATCCATATTCCCCTTAATGAGGCTATAGAAGAAAACAATCATTATTTCTGCTCAACTGAGCACCTGGATATTTATCATCAATAACGTTCATGGCTAGTGATAACATTCAGACAGTAGATAATAGCCTATGGCGTAATTTACGCCTGTTTAACTTCTACCGTCTCTCCTTAGCGCTACTATTCTATAGTCTGGGCTCCAACCCTGGTCTGTTACCTTCGTTGGGTGGTAGAGATCCGGATGGATTCTATTTATATAGCTTTGCCTATTTCTGTGCAGCATTTTTTGCAATGTTTCCACTGTTATTCAAAAAGCCCAATTTTAATATTCAACTGCATATTCAAACAGGCCTGGATATCTTTTTTATCACTATGCTAATGCACTATAGCGGTGGACTCAGTAGTGGAATGGGTCTGTTGCTCATTGTAACCATTGCCAATAATGGTTCGCTTGTATTTGGTAGAACCCCACTATTTTTTGCAGCTTCAGCAGCCATTGCAATCCTGATTGAACAGATCGTTGTCTTTGTGCAGTTAAATAATGCTAATTTCCAGTATGCAGGGTTTATTGGATTAGCGTTGTTTCTTACTGCAATCATTACGCAAGTCATGGCACGCAGGGTTAGGGAGACTCATGAGCTTGCAGAGAAGCGTAGTATTGATTTGGCAAACATGGCACAACTAACTGATTATGTTATTACCCACATTGATATGGGTGTTATAGCCGTAGACCCCGATCACAAAGTGCATTTAATGAACAGTGCTGCACAACAACTACTGGGAATAAAAACCCGGCAAATGCGCAACAATTTGAAATCTCTGTGCCCGGACCTCAATACTACCTTAACCACTTGGCTTAAAAACCATGATAAACATATTGAGTCAATCAGCCTGCATGAGCATCAGGTTGAGATCATGCCACAGTTTGAAATTATAGGTGTCCAGCAAATTGAAGGTATTCTGATTTTTTTACATGATCATAAAAAGACACTGGAACAGGCTCAGCAGATCAAACTGGCTGCACTGGGGAGGCTTGTAGCAAGTATTGCTCATGAGATCCGTAATCCTTTGGGTGCCATTGGACATGCTAATGAACTTCTTTCAGAATCACCCGACCTTGACAGTGGCGATCAACGATTAACTGATATTATTAACAATAATGTGCATCGATTGAATATTATTGTTGAAAACATATTACAACTGGGAAGAAGAACAAAAACTGAACGGGAAGAGATCAATATCTATAACTGGTTAACCCAGTTTGTAGGTGAACTGAATAATTTTAATAAGCTCAATGAGGACGATATAAAGCTGACAGTTGTTGATAAAACTGCAACCATCTTTTTTGATACAGGACATTTACATCAAATATTGTCAAACTTATCTCAAAATGGATTACGTCACGCACTGGATAATAGCCAACCTAAGCTTGAAATTATTGCTGACAGTTACAAGGGAGAAACTATTATATCTGTGATTGACAGTGGACCAGGTATCAACAAAGAGCATCTGGGTGAAATATTTGAGCCATTTTTCACAACCAATAGTAAAGGTACCGGTTTAGGGTTATATATTTCCAAAGAACTGGCAAGCTCCAATTACGCTGAACTCTATTACGATCCGACCATAGAAGGTCAAAGCTGTTTTAAACTCAAGATAACATAGTGAACATATGGATAACACGCAAAATGCTGTAGCACTGATTATTGATGATGAACCGGATATATTAGAACTGCTATCCGTAACCCTGAATCGCATGGGAATTGATTGTGTCGAAGCAGCGACCTATCATGCCGCAGTTGCCGCAATTAACTCCCAACCGTTTGATTTGTGCTTGACTGATATGCGTCTGCCTGACGGAAATGGTCTCGATATTATTCATGAGATCAGTACCAAATGTCCCCAAACCCCTGTCGCGATGATTACAGCACATGGCAATATGAACTCAGCTATTGAAGCTTTAAAAGCAGGTGCTTTTGATTTTGTTAACAAACCATTTGAGTTAAACACCCTGCGAGAACTAGTTGTTAGTGCTTTAAAGCTACGTGAAAGTGCTATTGAGGCTGCGCCAGACAAACCCAAGCCGGCTGATACTACTATGCGATTTCTCGGTGAGTCGGAACAGATCCAGAAATTACGCAAAACCATCATAAAACTAGCACGTAGTCAGGCACCTATTTATATCAGCGGAGAGTCCGGAACAGGGAAAGAGTTAGTTGCTCGATTAATTCATCAGCAAGGCTCAAGAGCAGATCAACCATTTATTGCAGTTAACTGTGGCGCTATCCCTACTGAGCTGATGGAAAGTGAGTTTTTTGGTCACATCAAAGGAAGTTTCACCGGCGCTAATAGCGATAAAGAGGGACTGTTCCATGCCGCAAATGGCGGCACCCTGTTTCTGGATGAAGTGGCGGAGTTGCCTCTGGATATGCAGGTAAAACTTTTACGTGTTATTCAGGAAAAAGCTGTCAGACCTGTTGGTGCCTCTAAAGAGGCTCATATTAATGTGCGCATCTTAAGTGCGACTCATCGCGATCTTGCTGAACGGGTAAAAGCAAACTTCTTTCGTGAAGACCTGTTTTATCGTATCAATGTCATTGAGCTAAAGTTGCCATCACTGCGACAACGTCCTGATGATGTACCCATATTAATTAAACATTTAATAGAAAAAATCTGTAACAACATGGGCTTACCTCAGCCACTGATCACGAAAGAGGCCATCTCCAAGCTTGCATCATATCGCTTCCCGGGCAATGTCAGAGAGTTGGAAAATATTCTCGAGAGAGCTGTAACACTCTGTGAAAATGACACCATTACACCCGATGACATCAAGTTAAGTGGTGTTAGAAAAGTTGCAGATATTGAAGAAGAGGCATACCAGGCAAAAACAAGCCGTACAGGGTCACTTGATGACTATATTGCCGAGATTGAAAAACGTGAAATTATCGAAGCACTTGAGTTATGTAAATACAATAAAACAGCAGCGGCTGAATACCTTGGTATTAGCTTTCGATCGTTAAGATATCGTATCAAACGTTTGAGCATTGAAGATTAACCGGAAAATCGTCTATATTTTTCCACGATAGTCTAGAATTACTGCTCCATTTGCATCTTTACGTCCCAGCATATTAAGTGAGTTTGTCAGAGCACGATCACTATTACTTCTGGCTTTAATGTGTCCGGTTAACTGATAGCTGCCCTGTTGATCCAGGGTAAGAAGGCTATCTAGTTCCAGCACTTCACCACCATCGCGAATCGTCGCTGTAACAGGTTCGCCTTCATCGCTGGTAATTTGTACATGTATTTGTCCCAGGCGCACAAACTCAATCATAGACAAACTTGCCTTACTCCAGATAATGCGTCCTTTGATATTAGCTGGTTTATTCTTAATAATTGTCACCTTTGATAAATCAACCAATACATCACCCCCTGCAGTAACCGGAAAATTGGTTGCACGCATTGCAATATAACTGGCTGCAATTTTTCCCGTTGTATCTTCTAAAGTGATATTTTGACCGCTATCAACAGAGATTTTAGAGTGGATATAGCCTTCACTATTTTCAAATGCAACCTCTACGCCAAGTTCTCCTGTAAATATCTTATATGGAAGAAACTGCCAATTAACTGTACCAAGAGGTTGATTATGTAGAATTATATTGTTTGCTTTTCCGTTCCAGATTGTTCCCTCGATACCGGAAATCTCTATCCCTTGCTGTTTTAGCTGTTCCGGGCTAAGGAAGGTATCGATGACAACTTTTGCCGGTAATTGAGCTAGTAAACTTACACAAAAAGTAACTACAGCGAGTAATATAATGGTTTTTTTATTGTTCATGAGCGATTTCCTACCACAAGCCTTGCATCAACTCGCCCGGTACTGTTGCCCTGTTCAACCACCACAGTATCAACTTCAATGCCATATTGTTGGGTTATTTTTCCAATCCATAAAATCAGCTGATCAAACCCGGCATTTTCAAACCATATTTGTACGCGCTCACCATCCGGCTGAATTCTATCCATACTTTCATTTAAACCATTTTTACGGATACTTTGATCCAGGGTACTCAATAACGAACCCTTATAACGATTAGCCTGGGTTCCATTTTTTGCCTGATGACTTTTCACTTCATCTCTTGCAGCAACCATCCATTGCAGATCCTCTTTGCTTGAGGCAATAGTAGATACAAGCGTCTGTTTATGAAGGTAAAAAGGCTCAATCAATTGCAGGTAAATCAGCAGCAACATCACTATGGCCGCGGTAACAACCAGCAACAGACGTTCTCGAAGTTGCAATGAATTCCAGTAGGCTTGCATCAGACACGTCTCTCTATAGTGATTCTGGATTCCACCGTACCATCTTTTGAGTTGGCACTTTGAATGCTCATATTCAATCCATTGGATGTTAGCTGTTGTTTAATCTGATCAAGTTCTGCCAGGGAATTTAAGCTCAGTTCAACTTCAAGGCGCTTTCGCTTATAGCGGATGCTTTTAAACTCTACATTTTTTACTTTCTTAATCACTGCAGCGCTGTCGAGCAGCAGTTGATTAAAATCGACATCCGATGCTGGAGAGGTGAGTTTTTTAAGATACTGCTCCATTTGTACCCGAGGATTAACGATACGTTTGGCTTGAGGAAACGCATCCTTGTATACAGAAATTATTTGCTCCTGCAGATACTGATCTTCAGATGTCAGACGTTGGTATTCAATATAATCAACGGTAAATAGAATAGTTAACCAAACCAGCACTAGCGCTGCAGCATAACGCCATACCATAAAGTGACGACCAATTTGTTCACTTTTACTGTATTGCCCCTGCAACAAATTAAAAGCAGGTAAATCGTCTAAACCCTTAAGCCACATCTGGCTTTGTGTAGTAAAGAGTGTGACTTCTTCTGACTGTTCAGCTGTCTCGTCTATGGACAGTTGTTCAAATGCATCGATGTCTATCTTGCTATGTTTAATTAAACCATCAGATATCACTTGACCCGTTGACTGATCATGACGAATGTAGGCTTTGTTTTGGTGATAAAAAACCGTGGGTTTATTATCCACCAGGGGGATCCCTAAATAGTCGGGAAAAATCGCGTCTAGCTTAATGCCTGCATTTTGGAAAACTTCCATCCACTGCTGCATTAATTGGTGCGCAACCACCAGTACACTGTAGCCATGGGGTCCCGATTTTCTGGAAATGGCAAAGTGCAGCTTATCGACATCTTCGATAAGTTGTTCTTCCAATGCGTATGGCGCCATTTGCACAATCTTCTGTCGTTGTTGTGATGGAATATTGGCAGTTGTTGAAGTTACTAACTCACCAGGAACATAGAGAATGGTTTTCACTGGCTGTAGACGATTGACAATTGAGGGCAGATCATCGATATCAATGTCGATAGCCGCTGTGTCTATGTTGTTATAACAACTAAACCTCATGTTCTGGCTATCGATGCAGTGAATTATCAGTCTATTTTCTGTCATATAAATCGTTCCTGTTCCCGCAATAATAACACTGCTGAACCACTTCCGTTATAGCTGATTAATGATCGAAAGCGTTTACTGACTCTTCCGATAGTAACCGTTGTTTGCACGGTAAAAACATGATTGGTCAAACTATACAAGGCTGGAGGTATATTCAACCCATTCAAACCCTGAACATTGGTAAAATCATTACTATTTTTAAATGCGGCATTTTCGCGTGAGGTAATAATCCCGTCTGCAATCACCTCATCAATATTCTGATGCAAACTCATTAATAAGGTCTGATCAGCCCAGTTAATATTCAGAGGGATATCTCTTGGTAATGCGCTAACGTAAGGGGTCAGCACCTTTAAAACTTCATCTGTAAAGCCGTTTAACAGGCGTAACTCACTTATTGACACAAGTGCCTGATCTGCTGTTCGGTAGGGTGTCTCTAACCCGAGATAATAGCCATCTTCTGCACCACCAGGAAAATGAATATCCTGATCACTATCGATCCAGTCCAACAGGACATCTGCCAGTTCACTATCAAGTTGTAGAAGTTGCAACAACCGCTTGAACTGTTGTACCGCAGCCGGATTATCATTACCGTTATTATCTATCAGAAAGTTGAGGTTAAAACGACTTTGCGGAGTCAGGTCAAATGAAACCTCCAGTACACCACCTTCAATGGCTTCGGAATAACCCATTCCCAATAATACGCTAGCTTTCTGATACTCTTCTTTTGTCAAGAATTCCAGATTCTTCCAGTACTGTTGTAATAAAGACGTTGCATGATCTTCTACTGCAACGTGATATAGCAGCGCTTGCTCGTTTACAAATACGTTTTCACTGCGACGAATATCAAACTGCTGCCGCGACATCATCGACACTGCCATCACGGTTGCCAGTGCCACCACAAAGAGCGCCGTAATCAAGGCAAGTCCACGTTGCTGCCTCATCACCACTGATACTCCGTAGTTCGATACAGTCTGTGAATATCACCCAACTGCTCAATCGACAGGGTAATCTCAACACCTACTGGTTGAGTCACAGTGGTAACACCAATTGGTGGCCAATGGTCGTGCCACTGCTTATCTTTATCCATCATGCGTATGGACAGTGATTCAATCTGATCTATTAAGGTGGTTGCAAAGGGTTGACTATCCTGCGCCTGGTCCAGAGTGATCCAGTTATATCGCACCAGTTTACTGTCAGAGACTGCATAAGCGACCCGCTGCAAACTACTGCGCGCCAGATTGGCTGGATTAAACCAACTGCTTTTAGTAAATTCCATTTGATATTCACCGACATCACTGGCGATAAACGCAGGCTGGAGATCACCATATTGGTCCCGAATACGCCGTCCTGTCATTAATGACAGATCCTGCCCTAATATCATAAACACCCGCTGTAATGCTGTTAACTGTTTTGAATGATATTCAATCCTCTCATCTGCAATGATGATATTTTGCAGGCCACTGTATGCCATTACCGCAACGATCGAAAAAATCCCTAACGCAATCAACAGTTCAAGCAGGGTTAATCCGCTTTGGTGTAGTTGAGATTTTTTAACCCGGACAACGTTCATCAATCTTCCATCAGGGTTTGGCAACAAATGCGGTTACTGTTGCAACAGGATTGGCGCTCGAATCATCGGGCTTTACTCTGACATAAATCCGCTTCACATTCACATCAAAGGTATCTTCAATAGAAGCCTCCCATGACCAGGAAATTCCTGCCATCTCTTCACGTCCCTTGCGTTGGCTGGGCAATGGCCAAACCTTCTCCAACTGAATTTGACTCACGCTGTTATGTGCAACCCAGCTTGCCAGGGTTTTATTCCGCAGATGCTCCATGGTTGCAGCACTTTGTCCTCCCCCCTTGATTAGTGCACCCATCGCAATTGCGAGTATAGCCAACGCAATTAGCACTTCAGTCAGAGTGAAACCTCGTTGTTCATTACAGGGTAAGAGGCGCATCCTGTCCTCCTGTAGTGTGAGTTAGATCCCCGAACATTTCTGCGGTAATGATATAGAAAAAACCATCCTGCACAGCCATGGTCAGCTCAAACGGGGTACGTTCACCACTGGACAGGATAAAAATCTGTGGTAAGGGTTGCTCCTGCTCATCAGTTACAATTTTTTCTTTAAAGGAAACCCGCATACCCTGTTGATAGAGTTCAAAATAAATCTCATCAGGGAGTATACGCTCACGAAAAATAGGATTGTCGGTGTAGGGAGCCCATTGCTGATTATTCAGGTAATAAAACTGATAACCCGTTTCAGAAATCAGTAACCCCAACTCACGTCCCATCATTACTGCTTCATCACTGGCAAGATAGATTAAGGTAGCAAGACGCTCACCTTCCTCTGTGATTTGGCGTTGACGCTTATCATCACCTATGGATAGCTGCACCATGGAGAGCGTGATCACAATCAGTAGTATTGAGACCAACAGCTCAATTAAGGTGAAGCCTCGCTGTCTGCAATCAACAATCATTAGCAAGCAAGATTATTGATTCGTCCAGTTTCCTACATCTGCATTGGGACCCTCACCACCGGGTCTGCCATCTGCACCATAGGTGAATACATCAATCTCGCCCTGAGTTCCTGGAGAGAGATACAAATAGGGTTTATCCCATGGGTCTTTAGGCAAGCTTTTAAGATAGCCACCCTGTTTCCAGTTATTGGCTGGAGGATCACCTGAGGGTTGTGAAACCAGCGCCTCCAGACCCTGATCAGTACTTGGGTAACTGAAATTATCCAACCGATAGAGATCCAGTGCAGTCTCGATAGAACGGATATCCTGTTTGGCTCTGGCGATACGAGCCTGATCCGGTTTATCCATTACTCTGGGTACCACTACCCCGACAAATATCACAATGATGGTAATCGAGATCAATATCTCAATCAGGGTGAGACCCTGTTGCTTTTGGTAAAATGAGGTTTGTTTCATCATTATTTCCTAAAAACTCTTCTTAATCTATTGAACCAGCTGATTCATTTCAAATATGGGTAACAATATTCCCATTACAATCAACATAACCACAGCACCCATTGCTACCAGCAACAAGGGCTCAAGAATTCCCATCAGCATACCGATAAGTCGTTCTAATTCTCGCTCCTGGTTTTCTGCTGCCCGAGAGAGCATCTGCTCCAATCGCCCGCTTGATTCTCCACTGGCAATCAGGTGAACCACCAGAGGGGGAAACACATTCGTCTGCTCCAAAGCCTTGTAAATAGAGCTTCCTTCACGCACTCGATGTGCTGCTTTTCCTACCAGATCCCTCATTGGCAAGCTGGTCATAACCTCGGTAGCAATACGCATTGACTCCAGCACTGGTACACCGCTTGCAGTCATAATACTGAAGGTTCGTGCAAAACGTGCGGTGTTGGAACCACGAAACAACCTAGATACCAGAGGGATCCGCTGTAAGAGTAGATGCCAGCGAAAGAGTAATGTTTTGTTTCTAAGTGCCCGCTTAAATAGTACAAAAAAACCGATTATAGCGATTATGACCTTGCCACCATGTGCTTGTAAAAAATTACTCAAATCGATTAGGAACTGGGTTAATCCAGGAATAGTACGTCCCTGGGTCTGAAAGGCCTGTATCACCTCAGGAACAATATAGACCAGCAAGAATGAGGTTAGAGAGACAGCCACCACCACCAGAATGATTGGATAAAAAAGCGCTTTTTGCATCTCCTGAATCAGATGTTGTCGATTTTCTGTATAGTCGGCCAGACGTTCAAGGATGAGATCAAGGTGTCCCGACTGCTCACCCGCCGCAACAGTAGTTCTGAATAACTCTGAGAACACACTGGGAAACTCTGCAAAGCCCTCCGCCAGGGTATAGCCTTCCATAACCTTGGAACGTATTGCCATCAACATACTTTTATGATGTGATTTTTCTGTCTGTTTCGCGACTGTCTGTAAGGCTTCTTCTACAGGTAGTGCAGCACTGATTAATGTAGCTAGCTGGCGCGTAAGAATTGCCAGATCCGTTACACTGACCCCTCGAAACAACCGGGCAGATCTTCCCTGAGATGTCTTATTGCGCTCACTGACCTCTTCTACCGAGATCGGAGTCAATCCCTTGTCTCGTAATTGTTGACGAATCTGTTTGGCTGTATCGCCTTCAAGCACCCCTTTTTGTTCACGGCCAGTGCTATCCAGAGCCCTGTATTCAAATGCACTCATTTAATCCACCACTAGCCGTCACTATGGGTGACGCGTAATACTTCCTCAATGGATGTATCACCTTTCAACACTCTGTAAAAACCATCTTCCTGAATGCTTGGGGTTGTTTTTCGTGCATGCTGCTCAAGCTCATACTCTCCTGAACCCTGATAGATCAAATCACGCATAATGTCATCAACGACCACCAGTTCATAGATACCGGTACGCCCTTTATACCCCAGATAGTTACAATGCTCACAACCTTCACCCTGACGATATAATTGTGGTGGTTGTTCAGTATCCAGCCCCATCACCTTACAATCACTATCGGTTGCTTGATAAGACTGTTTACACTTGGGACAAAGCAGTCGTACCAGACGCTGTGAAAGCACCCCGATCAAGCTTGAAGAGAGTAAAAACGGCTCCACACCCATATCCCGTATACGGGTGACAGCACCTACCGCAGTATTGGTATGTAATGTGGATAGTACCAAATGTCCGGTTAGTGAAGCTTGTACGGCAATTTGCACCGTTTCCATATCACGGATCTCTCCAACCATCACTACATCCGGATCCTGACGTAAAATTGCGCGCAGCCCACGGGCAAAGTTCATTTCAACTTTGTTATTAACCTGTGTCTGTCCTATGCCGTCAAGATAGTATTCAATAGGGTCTTCTACGGTCAGAATATTGCGGCTTTTTGAATTCAAGCGGGTGAGTGCCGCATACAAGGTGGTGGTTTTGCCCGAACCGGTAGGACCGGTAACCAGCACAATGCCATGAGGTTGATGGATCAAATGGTCGATACGATCCTGACTTTTTTGCTCCATTCCAAGCTGCTCCAGATCCAGTCTTCCAGCTTGTTTGTCCAGTAACCGCAATACAACGCGCTCACCATTTCCTGAAGGCAGGGTTGATACCCGCACGTCTACTGCGCGCCCAGCTATTCTCAAGGAGATACGTCCGTCCTGAGGCAGACGTTTTTCCGCAATATCCAGTTTTGCCATAACCTTGATACGTGAAACCAGCAAGGGGGCAATAGCTCTTTGCGGTTGAATGATCTCTCGTAAGACCCCATCGATACGAAAGCGTACTACCAGTCTGTTTTCAAAGGTCTCGATATGAATATCTGAGGCGTCTTCACGAATCGCTTCTGTCAGTAACGCATTGATTAATCGAATGATGGGAGCATCGTCATCACTTTCCAGCAAGTCTTCCGGCTCATTCAGTTGTCCGGCGACATCCTGTAAATTCAACCCGTCACCCAACTCATCCATAACCTGCATCGACTCATTCTGACTCTGTTCATAAGATTGCTGGATTAGTTGATCAAATTTAGGTGGCGAAACCGCCTCTGCCTGAGGCGAGTAACCTATCAGTCGCTGAACCTCTGCCAGTATCATTAGCTCCGGACGGGTGTGATAATAGAGCGTAGGAGTATCATCCTGCCACAATAACAACACCCCGTGGCGCTTGGCGAATGAAAACGGTAATTTAGGATGACTCGGTGCAACGGGCTCTTCGGCTATATCTGCACTTTCTTCAGCCTGTAGTAGCTGTTCCTGTGACACGTCTATTTGACCTCACTGCGCTCTTCAGGGGTCGGTTCATACGGCGGTGGAAGCTCAAGCAGTTCCTTCAACTCAGGTAATACCGGATTATCTTCTGACAAAATGGTAAATCCACGGTCATTGGATTCAAGCTGTTGGGCCCGTAACAGGCTATATTTACGACTGGAAAGTGTATGGCCTTGCTGATTATCACGAATAATATGTGGTAACAGGAAAATAGTCAGATCACGTTTAACCTTGGTTGCCTTTTTATATTTAAACAACCAGCCAAGAAAAGGGATATCACCTAACAGTGGGACTTTCTGTTCAATCTCACCAATGGTTTCATCAACCAGGCCGCCGAGCGCAAGAATGGTTCCGTCATCAACCATTACCGTTGTTTTCAGTGCGCGTTTGTTGGTAATCAGATCCGAAGCGGTACCGGCAGAGTTGCTGACACTGGAGACCTCCTGGGAGATTTCCAGACGTATTGAATCACCTTCATTGATTTGAGGCTTAATTTTTAACGACAAGCCCACATCTTCACGCTTAATCGTCTGAAACGGGTTGGTTGCAGTAGAACCGGATGTTGAACTGGTATACGAACCCGTTACAAAAGGGACATTTTGTCCTACAACGATCTCCGCCTCTTCATTGTCCAGTGTGACTAATGTAGGTGTAGAGAGAATATTATTTGACGTATTACCTTTAATAGCCTTTAACAGCGCCAGGTAACCTGTTCCACCTGTATCGACCTTACCAAAACCCAGTGCAGCACCATTTGGAGGTAAAGCTACACCATTAGTTGCGATACCAGAGAGTAATCCGGATAAGGTACCGTTAAAATCAACCGTTGCTAACGGGATATTACTGACCGGATCATATGCAGCCCAGTTAAAGCCAAAATCTGCCTGATTATCCTGAGAGATCTCAGCAATGATGGCTTTTACCATGACCTGAGCACGACGCACATCCAGTTGACGAATAATCTGTTCCAGCTCTTTAATCACATCCGGGGAAGAATTAATCACTAGTGCGTTAGTGCTCTCATCAGCCTGGATATTCAGCGTATTGGCTGCTGGTGATTTGGTTTTGGGGTCATTGCGACCTTGAGTGATACTCTTCCCAACACCGGTTAAAACAGCAACCAGATTTTTTGCATTGGCATATTTAAGATAAATCACCTTGGTGTTTCCAGATGTTTCACTAGGTGTATCCAGACTTGAGATAATCTTCTTTATTCGACTACGTGCGGATTTCTCCCCACTGATTAATACAGAATTACTCCGAGTATCTGCCAACACATTGGCCTGTCCTTCGCCCGGATTATTTTTATCCTTTTGAATTAATGAGCTAATAATCCTAACAACCTCATCAGCCGAAGCATTTTTTAGTACAACCAACTCAATTTCGCTTTCACTACCCTGATCAATCTCCTTAATCAGATTCACAATACGATTAAGGTTATCCGCCGTATCTGAAGCGATGAGTACATTGGTTGGAGGATACGCAGCAAGATGCCCCTGTTGTGGAATAAGCGGGCGTAATATCGGGACCAACTGGCTGGCTGGAATATTTTCAACATGGATCACCCGGGTAACAATCTGCTCACCAGAACCAGGCTTTTTGTCACTGGTGACAGGAATGGCGTTTTGTTTGGCATTAGCCTGAGGAACGATACTGATCGTGCTTTTCCCGGGTATGGCCGAAAAGCCATGCACATTCAATATCGATAGAAACACTTCGTAGATCTCATTCGCATCCATTGGTTTTGAAGAGACTACCGTAACCTTGCCTTTCACCCGAGGGTCAACAATAAAGTTTTTCCCGGTCATTTCAGAAACCGTTGCGATTATCGCATTGATATCCGCATCATTTAGGTTGAGTGTCATTGACTCAGCAAATAGAGATTGCGATAAGGTCAGCATCACAATGGCAAATACTGAGTCCCTCACAAAATTTTTCATCCTGATTAAAATCATCTATCTATTTCTACTCTTTATTTTAACACTTTGTATGTAGTTAATATTTTTACGTTAGAAGCTTAAAGATAAGCTTTGTTCAACACCATTTCGTAATACTGTCACTTCAAGCTGTGATGCACTGGTTAGCTGATTCAGTACATTACCCATCTCGGCGGGGTTTGTCACGGATACACCATTGACTGTGGTAATAACGTCACCAGAAACCAAACCCACCTCAGCAAACAGTTTTGGATCACTGCCCGGATCAACTCGGTAGCCAGTCATTTTTCCGGCGTTCATAACAGGTCTGATTCTGGCAATCTTCATCACATCCTGTGGATTACTTAATAGCTTTTCCCGTATTTCACCGTATTTCGTTGTTGAAACCCGATTACCAGATCTCATAGATACAGCTGAACTGACTCCCCTTTTGCTAGTCGATGAATTGACACTATTAATGGCACTTGAGTCAACTTCATTTTTAGGCAGCTTTAAAATTTCAAGATTACCATTGCGATTCAGAACCACATGGTCAGGATGAATCGCATGAATCGTAGCTTGATTGGCAATGGTCATTCCGATTTTATAGACTTTTTCAACCCCTTTACCTTCTCCAATCAGTGCGAATGCGGCTTCCCCATCTGTATTAGAGACGATCCCCTTCAGAATTAAGCTTAAGCGGGTCTCCGGTGCATTGGTAACAACAGGTGCAATAATCTTTGGGGTTTGAATCTGTTGGATGTTTCCAAACAGATGAAGTTTGGCAACCGCATCCAGACTGCGCTGCTTAGCCGTCGCTGAAACAACCGTCTGATCCTCAATGGGACCAGGCAAAGGAGCAATGATATTATCAGTAAGACTATCTGGCTCCAGAAATTTCCATACCAGAGTACCCGCACTCCAGCTACAAGTGATAAGTAATAGCAATGAGATCCACTTTGCTAACTGCGCAGTGAAAGTGGCTTGTTTAAATAGTGATAGCGCGATACTCATGAGTATGTTTGATTTCTACTTTTTATCCTTTGACATAGGATAGCGATTTCTTATAAAAAAAACAGTATCTTATGAGGTTTATTTAGAATGAAAATAACTATATACACCAGATGTTTGTAAAGAAAACACTTATCTGGTCTGATTGTGACAAATTTTGTCACAATTGTTCGATATGATTTTTCTTTTCATTTTTCCAATACTTTTGACACAAAACCACTAATCTCATAATTTGGTTTGGATAACAAAGAATTAGCAGACAAACATCGACATGGAAACCGCAAATGCTAAAATTGGCATGCATCCTGCATTGTCTTCTAGCGTGAATTCACAAAATCACTAATTTAATAAACTCCTGAGGAGACGTATCATGAAAGCACAAAAAGGTTTTACATTAATCGAACTGATGATCGTGGTCGCAATTATCGGTATTTTGGCATCTGTCGCACTGCCTGCTTACCAGACCTACACTAAGAAAGCCAAGTTCTCTGAAGTAGTACTGGCTGCATCTTCTATCAAACAAGCTATGACTCTGTGCTACCAAACCAGAGGCGACCTAGCTCTATGTGACACTGAAGGTGAACTTGGTGTTAACCTGACACAAGCAGCAGGCGGTTCAATGGTTACTTCTGTTACTGTTGGCAGTGGCACCATCACTGCTACTGGAACCGCAGATGTTGATAGCAAAACATTCATCCTGAAAGGTACAGCTGGCAGTGGCACTATTACCTGGAATGCTACCAGTGGTACTTGCTATGCGGCAGGTCTGTGCTAATCAAGCCTGATTCTTTAGTAGCTTGATGAATCAAACGCCTTCCCCATCAGAATATGGGAAGGCGTTTTTTTTATCTCCAGTCCCCTATCTCACATTCATTATATTTATTCTCTATTCTATTTACCAACCTGCCTTACTTGGGCCATTTCTACTCGATGATTTTAACAATTTACCTCTGGCAACCATTCACTCATTAAATCTTGATGAGCTCATTAATGCTTCTATGACTAATACTAGTGGAGCTTTTGGTCGTTTTGTCTCTGCTTTTTCGTTTGCATTAACATCCTATATTTCAGGCACTGAAAGCTATGGATTCAAACAACACAATCTCATGCTTCATCTTGTCACGATTATTCTGGTCTATTTCAGTACGAAGCAAATTTTGATCTATTTAGATCGATACAAACCAGAACAAACCACCCTGATAGCTTTAGTTACCGCTATCTGCTGGGGTGCTCACCCATTGATGGTCTCGACCATTTTATATGCTGTACAACGTATGACGATTTTAGCTTGCTTATTTTCACTACTGACTGTAGGTATTTTTTTCTATGCACACAACCATTGGGGTAAAGGTAAAAATCGCTCATTGCTTTACTGGTTCTTTCTCTTTCTGTCACTTTGCATCACCTTTCCGTTAGCATTTTTTAGTAAAGAAAATGGGATATTTGCACTACTGTTAATTGGGTTGCTTCTAATGGTCTCCTACCTTTCTCATAGTCGTTTCACATTCAGAGAATTAGTATCTGTTTTTTTTATTATTACCTTAGTATCCACTATTGCTTTAATAAACAGTGATTACATTATTCACCAATACCAAAACAGTGATATGGATGTACTTGAAAGGCTTATAGCTGAAAGTCGAATTATTGCAGAGTATTTATGGATGATTATTTTTCCGTTCAGCTACAAATTTGGTTTTTTCTATGACGATATTATTCTTTATACCCAATTTACATCCATAACAATTCTTACCGTCGTATTGCATTTTTCTTTAATCACTCTTGCAATATATCTTGTTAAAACACGACCCCTAGTAACAATTGGTATTTTCTGGTTTTATGGATGTCATCTCGCTGAATCAACGCTTATTCCTTTGGAACTGATGTGGGAGCATCGAAATTATCTACCTTCGATTGGGATTGTAGTGATTATTGTTCAGCTCATTATTGAGTTTGTGTCCAGGATAAACTTGAAATTAATTAGAGTTCTATTGGTCATATCCATACCTTTTTTATTAACCACCGAGACAATTGCTCGCTCCAGTCATTGGACAGATAGCGTATCACTTGCAGAACATTTGGTAAAAAACCATCCAACTTCCTGTCGTTCAAGAGCACTATATGCCGATGTTTATATCAGTCAAAGCAAGAAAGTTAACGCAAAAGAGCAAATAAAAAATTGTCTTGATAATAACCCTGGACAAACACAATATCATATACGTTATTTAGGAGAGAGTTGTCAGGAACCTACACTTCCTGAAACAAATTATCAGCTCACATTAGAGCTCTTATCAAATGATTACATTAGCCGATATACCATAACAGCCATGTTTGCCTTTACCAATCTTTATCGTAGTCACCAGTGTCCCGCTGCAAAACAGGAACAGGTTTTTTCATTAGTATCACTAATGATTCAAAATCTTGAGAAACGCAAAAACATAGAGGGTTTAACTAAAGCCTATCCAATTTATGGTAGATTATTCAGGTTTCATGGGAATTATGAGCAAGCTGAGACTCAATTCAGAAAAGCGCTAGTACTCAATAGCGATTCACTTGCAACAGAGCTAGAACTTGTTGAAAATTCAATTGCAGCAAATAACTATTCTCAGGCGTTAAGTGAGCTAGCTTCCATAAAACAACGATATGTATTTGAGAAGCATTCAATCTATCTAAAACAACGTTATGAGCAGTTTATTAACATTACAAAACAATAATCGTGTATTCGCTCAATTGGGACGATTGTTTTTTACTCCATTCGCTCTTTTGATCATTATCCTGATTGGCATAGTAGTAAGGGTAGATCAATATAATTTATGGTCTTATCTTGATCGAGGATATTTACATAATGAAATACCCCTTGTTACAAATGTTGATAGTTACTTTTATCTTTCTTTAGCTCGAGATATTAAAAACAATAATTACACTCCAACCGACACGTTGAGAGTCTATCCTGACTCGCCGCTAAGGCCTACTCCACCACCACTATTATCATTATTAGCTGCAAAGATATCTGATCTCCTAAAGTTATCTCTTGAACAACTTGCTGCTTTTTTGCCGGTCTTCCTGGGCGTTCTAATTGTTATACCTGTCTATATTTCCTTTACTCAACTCTTCAACAGGGTAACAGGTCTATCTGCAGCTCTGTTTTGTGTGATATCGCCTTATTATCTGTATCGAAGCGGTTTAGGCTGGTTTGACACCGACAGTCTGAATGTAACGTTTTCTATAGCATTTCCTGCCATTGCTTTGGCAATTAACCAACACAATACGGTATTAAAAAACACGGTCTACTTAATTATTTATATCCTTTTGTTTGTCCTTTTCATGTTGTGGTGGGATCAAGCTTATTATGTTGTAACAGTATTGGCACTTTTTCCTCTTCTAATAAGGCTTTTTTTTAGCTTCAAACAACGTTTCTTATATATCTCAATAATTATCACCCTAATAACAATTTGTTTAATTTCTACACAGTTTGTAGAAGACATTTTTAATTCGCTTTCCAGCATATTTGCATATATAAGCAAGTCAACATCAAGTCAATTTCCAAATCATGGAATTTCTATATCTGAGCAAAGACCTTTATCAATAAATAAACTAGCCGAGCTTACCAGTGCTAACCTTTTAATCTTTGCGATAGCAATATCCGGAGTATTGTTCCACATAAAGATCAATCGCCAGAAACTCCTGTTTTTCATCCCTGTTTTATCAATTGGTTTAATGTCTATTACCTATGCAGAACGTTTTTTAATTTTTCTAGTTCCATTCATTGCATTAGGATTGGGAACGGTTATTTCTCTGATTTCACAATACAAAAAAGGACAATTATTTGACGTTCTTGCTCTATCAGTTTTTATATTCTTTAGTGTGTCAATTTTATTAAGTGAACAGGAATTATATTCAAAACCAATTGTAAGAAGCCCTTTGGTTGAAAATATGACTGATATTCAAAAAATCACTCCTGAGGACGCTGTGATATGGAATTGGTGTAATTATGGTTATCCTCTAAACTACTGGGCACAACGAGCAACGATGTGTGATGGTTCCTCTCATGATGGTGAACACTCTTTATATAGCGCTCTACCTCTGGCATCATCTTCTCCACAATTCTCTGCTAATTTCATAAATTTTTATTTCACCCATGGTGAAAATGGAATGAGAAAGCTACTTGAGTATTTTGATTCTGATTTAAATAAAACACGTCACTTTTTAAACAGTGTTTTTTCAAATGGACCTGCTGAAGCCAGCAGTATCATTGGAACAAGTTTTACACAGTTGCGACAATATATATCTAAAGAGGATTTAATTGTATTTTTATACCCTAAACTCACAAAAAATGTGTATTTATATCTAGATCGTGACACGATGAATGTCACATACTGGTGGTACTGGTTTAGCACATGGAATAATGAAACGAAAAGTGGTATTCACCCCTATTACAAAATTTTTTATGATATTAATTATAATGATAATCTACTACATAATATCAATGGGCTAAAGATCGATATCCATACTGGAGTATTGTCTTTTAATGGAGCAACAACAAAATTATCATCCTTAAATATTATTGATGGTATAAATACAACAAAACATCATTACAAAGATGGTGAAGGTGGTATTGTCGATTATTCTATAAATGGAAAGTTTCTGGTTTTATTAAACAAACAAACCAGTTCCACACTGGCACATAATCTTTATCTATGGAATATATCATCTAAATATTTCGTTCCTGTAAAAGTTGTAAATTTTGAATTTCAGTTGTGGCAAGTAAGGAGTGATCGGTATCATGATGATAAATAGATACAATTCTTCGTACAAAACAATACATAATCATTATTATGTTTTTCGTGCATGTAATATTGTTAATAAAATATGAATTTGGAAAATATCAATTTATGCAGTCATTCAAACATGTTTCAGTAATCATTCCAGCAAAAAATGAGTCATCTGCAATTGCCGATGTAATTAGGCAAATACAGAAATTAATTTCAGATTGTGAAATTATTGTTGTTAATGATGGCTCTACTGATGATACCGCATTCATTGCTGAAGATGCCGGAGCATCTGTCATTTCACACCCATATTCAAAAGGTAACGGGGCATCAATCAAAACTGGTGCACGTAATGCTCATGGAGACATATTTGTATTTATGGACGGGGATGGTCAGCACAATCCTGATAGTATTCCACAAATGTTAGATGAGCTTGATAAAGGACATGATATGGTTATTGGAGCCCGATACTGGAAATCACATGCGAGTAAAAGCAGATTGCTTGCAAATACCCTGTATAATCGCATTGCGACATTAATGGTTGGGCATAAAGTTGAAGATTTAACCTCAGGATTTAGAGTTGTCAAAGCTTCTATATTTAAACAATTCTTATCACTCCTTCCTAATGGTTTCTCATATCCTACGACCATCACAATGGCATTTTTCCGAGCCGGGTATTCAGTTAAATATCACCCGATTGTTGCTAAACAGCGCCAGGGAAATAGTCATATAAGTCCTCTGAAAGATGGAATACGTTTCTTATTAATAATATTTAAAGTTGGTACACTCTACTCTCCATTAAAGATATTTTTACCTCTTAGTCTTCTTATATTTTTTACAGGAATAAGTTACTATTTTTATACATTTGTTACATATGGACGCTTCACTAACATGAGCGCACTACTGTTTACTACTAGTATAATAATTTTTTTAATTGGCCTTGTATCCGAGCAAATTACCAGCCTTCTTTATGTAAACAATTCTTCAAAAAATGAATAAACTTCCCTTGGTTTCTATTGGTGTACCAATCTTTAATGAAGAACGCTTTTTACGTGAATCTTTAAATTCATTAGTTAACCAAAACTATAATAATATTGAAATATTAATTTCTGATAACGGATCAAACGATAGTACCCCTGATATTTGTGTAGAGTATTCAAAAAAATATCACCACATTAGTTTTAAAAGGTTTGAATGTAACTCAGGCCCAGCAAAAAATTTCAATTTTGTTCTACAACAGTCAAATGGAAAATATTTCATGTGGGCATCTGGACATGATCTTTGGTCTGAAAATTATATTGATGCATGTGTTAGTGCACTTGAATCAGATGTGTCTGCTGTTGTTTCGTTTGGTTCATGTTTTTGGATAAATGATAAAGGTGAGATTCTTGATAAGCGGTTTGGACACGCGGACACGCGTGGTTTGAATACTATATCAAGATTTAATACGATTCTTTGGGGTAATATGAATCCTGTTCTTGGATTAATAAGGAGTAACTCAATAAAAGGATATACGATAATTAATATGGTTGGTGCCGATCTAATAATTTTAACCCAGTTAATACTTAAAGGTAATTTCATCCATACAGATGAATCTAAGTGGTTTAGGCGTGAATTTCGTAATGAGAAGTCTTATCATGATAAATTAAAAAGATATAAAAGCTCTGACTACCACCTTACGTCTACATTATTTGACCGTTATTTCCCTTTAGCACGACTACCTTACGAATTAGTCAAAAGTGTTTTATTGTCAGAAATATCTTTTAGAAATAAACTTATGCTATTAATGTTATTGATTCCATCATTACCGATACGATATTTTTCAGGGAAATTCCAGTAACGGCCTCAATCATTTGGATATTAAAGCTAAAAAACATCACAGATTTGCTTTATTAACAAAAAGAGCATTCACCATATTGGCTATATGTGCCATTATTATTGCTGCATGGCAATCGAAAGAACAGATCATTCCAATTTTTTATACTTCTAATCCTTTTTCCCTGATTGCGAGTATTTGTATCTGGATTAGCCTCCACTTTCTTTCACCCGTGTCGACAAAACTCTTGTTTGGTACTATTGGCCAACCAATAAAATACTCTGATGCACTACATATCCATATAAAATATCTTCCTGCTAAATATATACCCGGAGGGATCTGGCATTCTGTTGCACGTATAATTGATTATCACAAACATAAAATCACCAGGAAGAATTTAGCTACTTATTTAGTATTAGAAAACATATCTATTGCAGCTATATCGATATCACTTGGTGGATCGATTATCTATTTTATTTCTGAACTTACTACTCTATGGTACTGGATTACACTTTTACTGTTAACTATTTGTATACCAACCTTATTTGCAATTCCATTTATTGTTAAACACCGCCATTTGATAAATAATAACCAAACATACATACGATGGTACATTTTGTACATTCTTTCCATAATCATTTATTGGGTAACTGCCGCCCTTTCATTCATCCTGTTTCTGACATCATTCCCTACTCTGCTAGTAGATATGTCTCATTTAGAAGCTGGTGGTATATATGTATATTCCTGGGGAATTGGATTTATCACAGTCTTCGCTCCTCAGGGTATAGGTGTTTCTGAATTTGTATCAAGCCATTTGATCTCATCAGATATATCTATCAGTGGTTTAATTGTAGTACTTGCTACATTCAGGTTTGTTGTTCTTATTGGAGATTTATCTGTATGGCTTCTTTCACTATTCGCTAATACCCAAGACATAAGAAAATAAACTAGCTTATACGTCGTAAATAGCCTTCAGGAGCAACAGATATCAGTAATTTATTTTGTATGTTTTTATTTATTTCAAATTCAGGATGTGTGCATAGAAATTCTTTTACTGCAGTTTTGGGGTTATTTCCTACCCCCCAGGGCCGATCTACACTTAACTCATTTGGCATATCTTCAACAACTGTATCAAAAACAACACAATAACTATTTACCGACGTTAAAGGAGCATATGCTTCTAACTCAGCTAAAACATGGTTATGAGTATGATTAGAATCTAAACATATCAGAATTCGGTTATAGTCTTCTGCAATTTTTCTGACTTTATTAATCACTCTCTCTTCCACACTTGATCCTTGAATCATCTCAATACGGCTTGACATTGGATGTTTTTCAATTGCTTGTTTATTGTGTTCACGAATATCAATATCAATTCCAAGAACTTTTCGTTTTGATAGAGATGGATTGATTATTGTGCCATTTTCAATAGCATCAATAAGATCTAGGTGTGCAAGCATAGATGCACTAAATATTAGTGAACCACCATGAGCTATACCTGTTTCAATTATTAGATCTGGTCTAGTAGTCCATATAAGTTCCTGCATGGCGATAATATCCTGAGGATACTGAATAATAGGTCTACCCATCCACGAATAGTTATAGGAGTACTTTGATTTTAATGACGATAGCATAAAAGCTTTTGTAGACTCCTTTAGATCTGAATTAGATTCATAACTTGCAACTCTTTGTGTAACTTCTTTATTAAATTCATCCATTGTCTATACTCACTAACTTGTATGCATTTTTGGTAATAGCCTTTATTTCATTTAGGTAATTTGAGTTCATTACATAGATAGTGTATTTATCATCCATTTCTAGCATTGCTTCTTCTGGTTTAGAAATAAGCAGTCCTGTTGCCGGGATAAACATTCCCTGTTTTTGTGGATTTATATCGATAACAATATCAATTTTCATTCCCATTCTATTGCATAACAGTGCAAAAATAACACCCTTTGATGAACCTCCCCAAACTGCTGACTTTCCATGTTTCTGTAAGGGTTTACTTAGTAGAGAATTTAGAAATTCTTGTGGAAATTTAACCCGGTTATTTTGATCAATAACAGGTCTTTTTAAAGTCGAAATATCGGCAATAACATAGATATATTGCCCTCCAAAAATATTGCCACTTTCTATGATGTTATCAAACATTCTATAAAAATCTGCAAGTCTAAAATAGTTAACATGCTCATAAAATACATCAAACCATGCATTATGTTCACAAATCCACTCAAAGCATGGCACTTCAATATATATCAATCCTTTTTCATTGTTTGCATTCTTGATTGATATTAAAAAATCTAGTGGGTTTTGTATATGCTCCAGTACATGACGAAGAATAATTCCTTTTGCACTAACTTTTGATCCTCGTTCAAAATATTGATTTATTATATTTCGGTTATTTCCTTCGTAGGCAGGGTCAAAACCAGTTACTTTAAAGCCTTTCTCTAATAGCATTTCAAGAAAGAAACCTTTACCACAACCGATTTCAACCAACTCTGATTTCCCCATCGATTGTTCAATTAGATTTGATACAAAATTCAGATGTTGTTGAAAGTAGGCACTTACTCCTTGTTCATTCTGATAACTTGTATCATAAGCCATCATTTCTGGCTTAAAGTTTTCATTATAAACAAGACCGGTTTCAAGATTTTCCACAAGTCTTATGTTGTCTTTCGGGCAATTAACAGCTTCCTGGTATGTGGAATATACTCTATTTTGGAAAATGGGATAATCTGTTGCCTCATACAGTACTTTAACGTTCTTGTCCTGGCTCATCAGTTACCCAACCATGTTTTAATGCCGACAACACAATCTGGATCTATTAAATTTTTTTCACGTTGATTAAAACATAACAGTTCGCGCTTTCCATATTGATCAGCAATATTTTCAGCTAGTTGTCTAACAGTAATAGCTTTACCTGAACATATGTTAATAGCGCCTTTAAAATCTCTTAATGCAACTTTTACGATTTCTTTCCCTGCTTCTGAAACATCCATGAAATCACGCACTTGTTCACCTGATGTTAAATAAACAGGAGCATCAGCTTTTAATTGTTGGTGGATATAAGACACTAACCTACGAGAATATTCACCTTCGCCATATAGATAAAACAGGCGACACCATGAAAATTCCACCTTCCTTGACGGTAGATATTGTGACAGAAATTGATAAGCAGCTGCTTTTGCACCTGCATATGGTGTAAGTGGCTTAAGAGGAGTATCTACAGAAAGCTGACCATACGATAGGTCATATTCAAAACATGTACCTATGCCAATAAATTTTCGAACGCCAGCCAATGCAGCACCCTGTGCCATATTCAAGGATCCAATCAAACAATCAAAGTTCCTAGGTGATTGTAAATAATCTTTAGGATCTACATACCAGGCTATGTGTATAAGACAATTGACACCAATACACGCTTGTTCCCACCACTCGACACTCTCTGAGAATATATCTGGTGATGATATTATTCTGTCAATTTTTGTTGATATATTCGATGGAATTTCTGATCCTTTTCTAAGAGCAACTCTTACAGAAACATTTTCTTCACCCAATGCGCGTAAAACTTGTTTACCGACAAATCCTGTTGCACCAGTTAAAAGAACCACGTCATTCATAGAGTTTTCAATTGAGGTATTGCTATTACAAACTGTCCATTCCACTGCCGTATATAACTTAGTTGCTGCATGACTTCATCGATCAAATTCCATGGAAGTACAATAACATAATCCGGCTTGTTATCTTTAATCTGCTTTTCATCTAAAACAGGTATTCGACTACCTGGTAAATATCGATTCTGTTTTGCTGGATTTTTATCAACCACAAAGGCTATAAGATCACGGCGGATACCAGAATAGTTTAATAATGTATTTCCTTTCGCTGCAGCACCATATGCAGCTATTTTTTGTCCTTTTTGTTGAGCTTCAAGTACAAACATAAGAAATTCATTCTTTATTTTATCTACTTTGTATTGAAATCCCTGATAGAAATCCAATGTATTCATTCCAACATGTTGTTCTTTAGATATCAAAGTTGCCACAGCTTCTGAGATCTCAAAAGTATCTGTATCAGATCGTTGTGCATAAACACGTAAACTACCACCATGTGTTAGTAGCTCTTCAACATCAAAGATAGTTAAACCATTAATTTTTAATATCTTGCTAACAGCAATCATTGAAAGATATGAGTAATGTTCATGATATATCGTGTCAAACTGACACTTATCCACTAAGTTAAAAAGATGTGGAAATTCAAATGTCGCGACTCCTTCTGGCTTAAGTAATTTCGCAACACCCTTAACAAAGTCGTTAATATTTGGAACATGTGCAAGAACATTATTGGCTACTATTAAATCTGCCTCTTTTCTTTGAGAAACTAATTCGTTTGCTTTAGATTCATCAAAAAATTCTTCAATGATCGTTATTCCCTTTTCCCTTGCAGCTTTAGCAGTGCTATGTGTAGGTTCGATACCGTAACAAGGTATTTTCTTTTTATGAAAAAATTGAAGAAGATAACCATCATTTGCAGCTATTTCTACAATCATACTTTTATGATTTAAATTAAATCTGGGAATCATTTCGTCAGTATATTTTCGTGCATGCTCAAGCCACGACGAGGAATAGGAGCTAAAATAGGCATACTCCTCTGAAAATATTTCATCTGCTCCTATAAAGTCTTCTGTTTGCACAAGCCAGCATTTATCACAAACCAGTACTTTTAACGGATACCATTTCTCAGGTTCTTTCATAGTCCTTTCAGAAAGGTAGGCATTAGATGGTGGTGCACTACCCAGGTCAATAAAAGTGTAATTAAGCTTAGCATTACAATGTCTACACTTCATGAAACATCTAGGCCTTTGTATGCAGAATCAAGCATTGGATGACCTTTATCGCGTTCAGATATATTAAACACATCATGTGGCCAATCAATGCCGATCATTTTATCAAAGACATTGATACCACCCTCAGCATCTGGTGAATAGTAGTTAGAATGCAAATACAGCAAATGGCAATCATCTGTCATCGTTTGGAAACCATGAGCAAATCCATCAGGAATATATAATGCATATTGATTTTCAGCATTAAGAATTTCCCCATGCCACTGTAAAAATGTTGGCGAATTTCTTCTTATATCAACGACCACATCAAAAACACTACCTAGAGTACATGTAACAATTTTTGTTTCTGTATAAGGGGGGTATTGAAAATGTAAACCTCTTATGGTCCCCTTGGTATTAGTCACACTACTATTGATTTGAGTAATTAATTGGTTAAATCCAATTTCTTTAAACTCTTCTACACAAAAATATCGTGTAAATGATCCTCTACCATCCTTTATTGGCTTACGTTTTATCCTATACAAACCAGACAGATACATTTCAGTAAACTCAAAACGCTTACTCATACCTCAATTTGTTCCTGTTGATATATATCTATTTGGCGTAGGGTATATTCTGCCATATCAAATTTTTGGTGCCATGCTTTATACCAATTCACTGTTTCATCTACTGAACGCTCTAAAGACCAGACAGGCTTCCAGTTCAACAAACTCTTAACTTTACTACAATCCAATTTCAAGTAGTGTGCCTCGTGAAGACTATCCTCTTTGTTAGAGTACCACTGAGCGCCATTTCCCCAACGCTCAGTTAATATATCAACAAGTGAAGAAACGGGTTGAGCATCTCTATCATTAGGGCCGAAATTCCATGCTCCAGTAAAATTTACTGGTTGTTTAACCATCTTCTCACAAAGAAGAAGGTATCCTGATAAAGGTTCAAGTACATGCTGCCAGGGCCGAATAGCATTCTGATTACGAACATGCAGGGGCTTATTTTCAATAAAGGATGATATCGCATCTGGTATAATACGATCCTTAGCCCAATCGCCTCCGCCTATAACATTACCTGCACGTGCAGTAGCTAATGCAATCTCGGATTCATGAAAAAATGATTGACGATATGCATTAGAAATTAATTCAGCACAGGCTTTGCTACTACTATAAGGGTCATGTCCACCTAAAATATCGTTTTCACGATACCCCCAAAGCCACTCTTTATTCTCATAGCATTTATCTGAAGTAATATTAAGGACACATTTTACACTTGATATACATCGAACCGCTTCAAGTAAATTAGCTACACCAATAACATTGGTAGTGTATGTTCCTATAGGATCTGAATAGGATTCTCTAACCAATGACTGAGCCGCCATGTGGATCACAATATCTGGCTCAACTTCTTGTAAAACTGAAGACAACTGTTTTAAGTCACGAATATCACCTATAAAGCTATTTACACAGCTCGATACGTTTGCAGTATCATACAACGAGGGTGTTGTCGGTGGTGCCAACGCATAACCTGATACAGAAGCGCCTAATTTATTTAACCATACACAGAGCCAACTTCCTTTGAATCCTGTATGCCCAGTAATAAAGACCTTTTTATTTTTCCAGAATTCTTTATCTATAGTCATGACCAGACCTTCCAGTGTGCTTTCCCTGAACTCCATAGATTCCGTAAATGCCTGAGCTCATGAAGGGTATCAACACATTGCCAGAATCCGGTGTGATGATATGCCATCATTTGACCATCTGCTGCCAGCCTTCTACAAGACTCAAATTCCCAACTTGTATCATCGCCATCAATATAGTCAATAACCTCTTTTTCTAAAACAAAAAAACCACCATTAATATAATCATCAAGGTATTCAGGCTTCTCAGAAAATGTTTGCACACGATTATTATCATCAATAGTTAATAGCCCAAATCGAGACACTGGCTTTACAGCTGAAACAGTTGCCAATTTTCCGTGGGATTTGTGAAATTTAAGAAGCTCGTTAATATCAATATTAGAAAGTCCATCTCCATAGGTGAAGATAAATGTTCCATCAATATATTCAGATAACCGACGTAAACGACCGCCAGTATTTGTCTCCAAACCTGTATTCACCAATTCAACTAGCCAATCTTCACTGTAGTCCTTTTTAGATATTACAGTTCCAAGAGATAAGTCTATCTTGAGGTTTGACTGTAGTTCTGAATATTGTAAGAAATAACGTTTAATGACTTCACTTTTATAGCCAAGGGCTACAATAAATTCTCTTTTATTATAGTGTGAAAAGTAGTTCATCAGATGCCACAATAGTGGCTGTCCACCTATTTCAATCATAGGTTTCGGGATTATCGTGGTTTCTTCAATTAACCTCGTTCCATATCCTCCAGCCAGAATGATAACTTTCATTGTTCTACCTATATTTCATTTTCCATTAGCACGATAATTTATACATGTACTAAAAATTCTTCTATTTCAATCCAAGCACATCCTGCATATCATAATACCCACTTTTCTGCTCACCCAGCCATTGAGCCGCACGCACGGCACCTTTAGCGAAGGTCATACGACTGGATGCTTTATGGGTTATTTCAATACGCTCACCAACATCGGCAAACATCACTGTATGTTCTCCTACGATGTCACCTGCGCGTATGGTTTCAAAACCGATGGTTTTTCGATCCCGTTCTCCAGTTCGACCTTCACGTCCATAGACCGCACACTCTTTAAGATTACGTCCCAGCGCATTTGCTACCGATTCACCCATAGCCAGTGCGGTACCTGATGGGGCATCAATTTTATGGCGGTGATGCGCCTCAATAATTTCAACATCAACATCACCACCCAATACACGAGCGGCCATATCCAGTAATTTCAGGCATAAATTAACCCCTACACTCATATTGGGCGCGAACACCACACCAATATCCGTTCCGGCATCTGTGATCATCGTTTTTTGATCATCACTTAAACCCGTTGTTCCTATCACCATATTACGTCCTGCATTACGGCAAATTGCCAAATGCTTTTCGGTGACTTCAGGCAGTGTAAATTCAATTAATACATCAAACTCATCCACCACCTTGGCAAGATCATCGACAATAGTAATACCTGATTTACCAATTCCTGCTAACTCGCCTGCATCGACACCAATCACGGAGCTGCCGGGCCTTTCAACTGCGGCTCCCAACATCATTCCGTCTGCCTGATTAATCGCATCGATGATATTTCGTCCCATACGCCCTGCGGCACCTGTGACTGCAACTTTGATCATTTTTTAAGAACCCTGTATTTGTTTTCTTTTAAAATTTTATAAAAAGTAATTGACCTAAATTATTACCAACTTAGATAAGAATAACCCTGCTCCTGTAGCTCCATTAAATCGGCCGCCCCCACCTCGACATGTGTTGCAAAGGAAACAATGTCATCTTCACTCCAGTGCAGACTTTTCAGAGTATTCCCACAGGCATGAAACTCTACTCCGTAAGCATTTAAACTACTTACACGCTGTTTGATTTCATCACTTACCGGTCGTAACGGATTCTTTGCCAGTATATGTATCCCCTGACCAAAACAGGCGACAACAATTTTTATATTATCACCATACTTGCGCAGCATTGCTCCAACCGAGAACAGTACACTTTGCTGATACGCTTCATCACTTTTATTAAACTGATAGACCACCTTATGCTCTGGCTCATCGCCAGGAAAGTGGAGTTCGTCAGCTTCTGCTTTAACTGAAGTTGATACACTCAACATTGCACTACTACCTGCAGCAGCTAATGCACCAATAAGATTCCGGCGCTGTTTATTTACCAGCTGATTGCCATTTTCAGGATCGTCTTTCTTCATCAGGCTTGCCTTCTTACCTAACCGTTCAGTATGTCCAGATTAACGAATAGTAAAAAAAAAGCCAGCGTCTTTGCTGGCTTTTTCGATCAAATAGACAAACAGTTCAATATGTTAATTGGTCATATCTTCAAAAAACTTCTTAACCCCATCCAGCCATGTTGTATGTTTCGGACTGTGATCAGTACTATTACCACCCTTTAAGGTAGAATCCAGTTCACGTAACAGCTCTTTTTGCTTCGCAGTCAGATGTACAGGTGTTTCTACCACCACGCGACAGAGCAGATCTCCGGTACCGCCACTTCTAACAGACTTAACCCCCTTGCCACGTAATCTGAACAACTTGCCGGTCTGACTTTCTGCCGGAACCTTTAACTTAACCTTTCCGGAAAGTGTTGGAACATCCAGTTCCCCACCTAGTGCAGCCGTTACGATGCTAATGGGAACTTCACAATAGAGGTCGTTACCATCACGCTGGAAGATTTTATGTTCACGTACGTGCATTTGTACATAGAGATCCCCTGAAGGACCACCATGCTCACCGGCTTCACCCTCGCCACTTAAACGAATGCGATCGCCGTTATCCACACCTGGAGGTACTTTAACTGACAGCGTTTTATGCTTCTGCACTCGTCCCTGGCCATGACAGCTATTACAAGGATCAGTAATGACTTTGCCACTACCATGACAGTGTGGACAGGTTTGCTGGATTGAAAAGAATCCCTGCTGCATCCTGACCTGTCCCTGTCCCTGACATGTTCCACAGGTACTGGCTGAAGTGCCCTTTTTGGCACCACTACCACCACAGCTATCACAAACAACCATCGTAGGTACACGGATTTTAACCGTAGTACCGTTAACCGCATCTTCCAGGCTTAGTTCAAGGTTATAGCGTAGATCTGCACCACGTTGTACCCGTGAACCACCGCGCTGAGCACCGCCACCGCCACCGCCAAAGATGTCACCAAAGACATCACCAAAAATATCATTAAAATTACCACCACCACCGTGGAAGCCACCACCACCGGCTGCGGAATGATCAACACCTGCATGACCAAACTGATCATAAGCGGCACGCTTTTGTGCATCTGAAAGAATCTCATAGGCCTCTTTGGCCTCCTTGAAACTCTCAAGGGCTTCTGCATTGTCCGGATTGCGATCCGGGTGATACTTCATTGCCAGCTTTTTATAGGCCTTTTTGATCTCAGCCTCTGTGGCATTTTTCTGTACACCCAGAACCTCGTAGTAATCTTTTTTTGACATAGTGACTTAGTCTTGTCTGTTGTTTTTTATACGTTTTGATTAACGCAGAACGACAGACGTGTTTCCACGTCTGCCGTTAATCGTTTTATAACGAAGAAGTAAACTTTCCAATAAGCTCTAAAAACATGTTTAGATTTTGTTCCAGAACAAGGCATTTGTGTCCGGAGAATGTGAGCGTATAGCTAATACGTGACCATTCGAGTACACAAATAACGCCGTTATGGGGCAAAAGATGAGCATGTCATCATCTTATTTTTTATCGTCCACTTCCTCGAATTCAGCATCAACCACATCATCCGCAGGTGCGGTCTTATCGGTTCCAGCATCTGCTGCACCTTCAGCACCGTCTTGCTGTGCACCTTTTTTGGCATAAAGCTTTTCTGCCATCTTGCCGGATGCATCGGTTAATGCTTTGGTTTTTGCTTCGATATCATCCTTGTTATCGCCCTTCATTGCTTCCTCAAGATCTTTGACTGCTGCTTCAATTTGCTCTTTCTCTGCTGCGTCAATCTCATCACCAATCTCTTCCAGTGATTTTTTGGTTGCATGAATCATTGAGTCCGCGGTATTACGTGCACTGACCAGCTCGTGGAACTTTTTGTCTTCATCCGCATGAGCTTCAGCATCTTTTACCATCTTTTCAACCTCTTCATCCGAAAGACCTGATGAAGCTTTAATTACGATGGTTTGTTCTTTACCTGTACCTTTATCCTTGGCGGATACATGCAGGATACCATTCGCATCGATATCCAGAGTAACCTCAATCTGAGGTACGCCGCGTGGAGCAGGAGGAATATCAGACAGGTCAAAGCGTCCTAATGACTTATTGGCTGCTGCCTGCTCACGTTCACCCTGTAAGACATGAACCGTAACTGCGGTTTGGTTGTCATCCGCGGTTGAGAAGATCTGGTTTGCCTTGGTTGGGATGGTAGTGTTCTTTTCAATCAATTTGGTCATCACACCACCCATAGTCTCAATACCCAGAGACAATGGAGTCACATCCAGCAACAGAACATCTTTTACATCACCACCGAGTACACCACCTTGAATCGCAGCACCAACGGCAACCGCCTCATCAGGGTTCACATCCTTACGTGGCTCTTTACCAAAGAATGCCTGTACCTTCTCCTGTACCTTAGGCATACGGCTTTGACCACCGACCAGAATCACATCGCTGATTTCACTGGCAGAGAGTCCAGCATCTTTTAATGCGGTACGGCATGGTGCAATTGAACGGTCAATCAAGTCCTCAACCAGAGACTCCAGTTTGGCACGGGTCACTTTAATATTCAGGTGCTTGGGGCCACTGGCATCAGCAGTAATATAGGGTAGATTCACCTCGGTCTGATTACTGGAAGAAAGTTCGATTTTGGCTTTCTCAGCACCCTCTTTCAGACGTTGCAGCGCCAGAGGATCATTATGCAGATCTACACCCTGATCTTTCTTGAACTGTTCAGCCAGATAGTCGATAAGACGCATATCGAAATCTTCACCACCAAGGAAGGTATCACCGTTGGTTGATAGCACTTCAAACTGATGCTCTCCATCAATTTCAGTAATTTCGATAATCGAGATATCAAAGGTACCACCACCAAGGTCATAAACCGCAACTGTACGATCACCAGTCTTCTTATCCATACCAAAAGCAAGTGCCGCTGCGGTTGGTTCGTTGATGATACGCTTAACTTCAAGACCCGCGATACGTCCAGCATCTTTGGTAGCCTGACGCTGTGAGTCGTTAAAATAGGCAGGTACCGTAATAACAGCTTCAGTCACCGCTTCACCAAGATAATCTTCGGCGGTCTTTTTCATCTTCTGCAATACTTTGGCTGAAATTTCCGGTGCTGCCATTTTGTTGCCTTTCACCTCAACCCAGGCATCACCGTTGTCTGCTTTTACAATCTTATAAGGAACCAGTTTGATATCTTTCTGTACGGCTTCCTCATCAAAACGACGACCAATCAAACGCTTGATCGCATACAGTGTATTTTCAGGATTGGTAACCGCCTGACGTTTAGCTGATTGGCCAACGAGAATTTCATCATCATCCTTGCTATAGGCAATGATAGATGGCGTAGTGCGATCGCCTTCACTGTTTTCAATAACACGAGGCTTACCACCTTCCATCACTGCAACGCATGAGTTAGTAGTACCCAGGTCGATGCCAATAATTTTACCCATTTATCTAATCTCCAATGTTCACTGCCCCATGGGGCTTAATAATTTCTACAGCTTAAATGCGGACATTCAACAACAATTCAATAGACTTTCTGCGGTTACTTGCTAACGACCACCATCGCCGGACGAATTAAGCGATCATTTAAGGTATAACCCTTTTGCATAACTGCAATGACAACATTTGACTTGTGTTCCGCTGACTCCTGCATGGTCATCGCCTGATGCAGGTCCGGATTGAAACTTTCACCCGTCGGGTCAACTTCTTTGATCCCGAACTTTTCTAATACCGTAGTAAACATCTTTAACGTAAGCTCGGTACCTTCACGAAGTTTTTCATCACTATCGCTGTCAGCTGCTGCTGATAAACCCAGTTCCAGACTGTCTTTAACCGGCAGTAATTCAGCGGCAAATTTCTCCAGACCGAATTTATGTGCATTCTCAATATCACGCTTAGAACGACGGTGGGTGTTTTCAAGTTCTGCCTGTAGGCGCAATAACTGCTCCCAGTGTTGATCTGCTTTAGCGCGAGCATCTTCTAATAACAGTTGCAGCTCATCATCTGATTCTTTCTCTTGCGCTGGTTCCACGTCCTGCTCAACTGACCCGGCCTGGCTCTCCTCTGCCTGCTCTGCATTAATCTCAGCAGCTTCTACCGTTTGTTCTTCTTCAACTGGATGAGTTTTTTCACTCATATTTCTTTACTCCGTATTCAAAACAATTAAGGGACGCTTTTTAGCAGCAGCCGCATATGTGGGGGTTACTTCAAATGATTCAATGCCGAACTTAATAACTGTGAGGTCACATCAACAATCGGGATCACTCTTTCATAGGACATACGCGTAGGGCCTATAACCCCCAACACACCTACAGTAGAACCTTCTACATGGTAAGGTGAGGTTACTATGCTGCAATCTCCCAACACTTCATAGCCTGATTCATGCCCGATGAAGATCTGTACCCCTTGGGCATGTACCGATTGATCCAGCAGATGCAGCAGATCCTGTTTTTGAGTAAAGACATCAAAGAGTTGACGCAGTTTGGAGACATCACCCATTTCACTGTAATTCATTAGGTTGGTCTGACCTGCCATCACATAATCAGATTGTTCTTTTGGCTTTATCACTTGTGCAGCCATTTCGATAGCTGTGGACATGATACTGTCCATTTTGCGTTTTGCCTCTTCCATCCCGATTACTAACTTGTGGCGGATTTTTTCCAGCTCATAGCCTTCATAGCTACGGTTGAGGTAATTAGCTGCATGTTCAAGTTCAGAACGGCTGTAGTCACGAGATGTTTGTATGATCTGGTTTTGTACATCTTTTTCATTGGTAACCAGAATCACCAATACATTACGATTGGATAGCGGCAGGAATTCAATTTGACGTAGCGTAACTTTCTCTTTTTTCGGGATCATCACCACCCCTGCCATACCGGTAATTTCAGAAAGCTGTGCAGAGGCACTACTAATTACCTGATTGCTATCCAGCAGACTTTTAAGCGGGTTTGCCAGTTTGTTGAGTTGTGATTTTTTTAATGGCTTGACGTGAAGTAGTTTGTCAACAAAAAGACGATAACCCAAATCTGTTGGAACCCGTCCAGCTGAGGTGTGAGGCGACTTGATTAAACCCAAATCTTCAAGATCAGCCATGACATTGCGAATAGAAGCAGGGCTGAGATCAATGCGGGACTCTTTGGCCAGGGTACGCGAACCTACAGGCTGCCCGTCAGCGATATATCGCTCAATAAGCACCTTTAGCAGGTTTTGACCTCTTTCATTTAAGTCTGGTTGACTCATCCGATGACCATCTTTTGGGATTTAGAAGATAATTAGCACTCTCTTTGAGCGAGTGCCAGCAGCGGAATTATCCATGCTCCACCCCGAGTGTCAAGGAAAGAGGGTTTAATTGTTAATAATTATGCAAGACAATCCCCTTAGAATATTTTAAAGAAACGCTGATTAAGTCCATCCAGGACTTCTCAGGGACGCTGCGACGCAAAGCGTGATTTGCGTCTTGCTTCAAAATCAATCTCTTACCGTTGTTGATTTTGTTAGTACACCCTTGTACTTAAGGAATATCTGAATTAAACAGATATTCCTTAAATACCATCATCCGCCAATAGCAGCAAAGTGAAGTTCGTGTTAATGTTTTTGTACATGTAAAGGAGAGATCTTTGTCCAGCAAATTTAAAAATATCGGCATTATCGGCAAATATGCAGCAACCTCTGTTGGCGAATCTTTGCACAACCTGGGTAAGTTTTTACTCGATAAAGGAGTAACGGTTTATCTGGATGATGCTACTGCCAAGGTATGGCCTGATCACACTCTGAATGTCGCAACCCGGGATGAGATGGGACAGAAGTGTGATCTGGTGATAGTAGTCGGTGGTGATGGTACATTTTTAGGTGCTGCACGTTCATTATGTGAATATGATAATGTCACTCTGTTGGGATTAAACCTCGGCTGGCTTGGTTTTCTTACAGATATTTCACCCGACGAGATGGAAACTCGCCTGACGGAAATTCTCTCTGGAAAATATATTGAAGAAGACCGTTTTCTTCTTCATGTCAAAGTATTGCGAAACGGAAAACTTTTTGCAGAAAGTGATGCACTGAATGATGTTGTGGTCCACAAATCGGATGTTGCCCGCATGATTGAGATCGATATTCACGTCAACGAAACCCAAATCACAACCTTGCGCTCTGATGGTCTGATTGTATCCACACCTACCGGGTCAACCGCATATGCACTCTCTGGAGGTGGTCCGATCATGGAGCCGGAACTTAATGCCGTGCTATTAGTACCAATATGTCCCCATACCATGAGCCATAGGCCAGTAGTCATTGACGGCAACAGTGTAGTTGAAGTTGTGATTAAAGGTGATCAGGTAAGTGAAGCACAGATGACCTGTGACGGACAGTATGGAATAGCATTAACTTATGGCGATCGCATAATCATCCGCCGCAAGCCTCAAATCATACGTTTGATACATCCTCACGATCATAACCATTTCCATATACTACGTAGTAAGCTCGGCTGGGGATAATCAATGTTAGCGCAGCTTCAAATCAGCAATTACGTAATTGTTGAATCTCTCGATCTTGAATTCGATCGCGGCATGTCCGTCCTGAGTGGCGAAACCGGTGCCGGTAAGTCAATACTGCTAGGTGCACTGGGTCTGGCACTGGGTGATCGTGCAGACAACGCAATGGTATTGCCCGGTTGTGCCCGTGCAGAGATTTCAGCCAGTTTTATGATCAATACTTATCCGCAACTACAGCAATGGCTCACAGAGCAGGAGCTGGATAGTGATGATGACTGCATCATTCGTCGAACCATCAGTAGTGAAGGTCGCTCCCGAGGTTATATCAATGGCCAGCCGGTTCCTTTAACCACCTTAAAAGCAGTCGGTGAACAGCTAGTAGAATTACACGGTCAACATGCACACCACTCTCTACTTAAGCCTGAAACCCAACGTCAATTGCTGGATAGTTATGCAGAGCATCTGCTGGATATAGAACAACTGGCAATTCTTTTTAAGCAACGCAAAGCCCTCCAGCAGCAGCTGGATCAACTGGTAAATCAGCAACAGGATCAAAGCGAGCGAGAGGCCCTGTTGCGTTTTCAAATCGATGAGCTGGAAAAACTTAACCTGCAACCGGGTGAGTGGGAAACACTGGAACAGGATCATAGCCGTATCTCAAACATCCAGACATTAAAAGAGGGTTGCTACACCATTCAGTCATTACTAGATGATGAAAATGGCGACAGTATCAATAACCAGCTCAATCAGGCGCAGCGCGAAATCAGTGCGATTACAATACTGGACAGTAGTTTAGAGCCCATTGCCACCATGCTTGATGAAGCCTCGATTCAGATCAACGAAGCGTCCTCTCAGTTACGACATTACATCGATCAACTGGATATTGACCCACAGCAGTTACAACAAATTGAAGAGAAGATATCAGCTGCATTTACTCTGGCGCGCAAACACCGCATTGCTCCGGAGGAATTACCTCAACAACTGCTGCTATTGCAGCAACATTTAACTGAAATTGACAGTGCAGATGAGCGGATAGCATCACTGCAACAACAGTTATCCGATCATAATCATCAATTTGAACAGCTAAAGAACCAGGTATCCAAACAACGCCAGCAGGCTGCGAGTAAACTCCAGCAGGAGATCTCGGCAAACATGCGTGAGCTGGGCATTGATGAGGGTGAATTGAATATTCAGATCAATCCGGGCCCTGACACCATTCATGGAGGTGATGAGATCACCTTTGAAATCCGTACCAATCCAGGGCAACCCTTTCGTCCACTGCATAAAATCGCCTCTGGTGGTGAACTGTCACGGATCAGTCTGGCAATTCAGGTGATACTTGCCACTCGCGCAGCAATCCCTACTTTGATATTTGATGAGGTAGATGTAGGCATTGGTGGAAAAACCGCAGACATGGTTGGCCGAGCACTACGAAAACTTGGTAATGACTGTCAGGTTTTGTGTGTTACTCATCAACCACAAGTTGCAGCACAGGCGCATCACCATTTTCAGATCCTGAAAGAGCGTAATGCAGATGCCAGTCGTACCCATGTGATCAAGCTCGATCATCAGGCACGTGTGGCCGAAATAGCACGTATGTCTGGTGGCATCACCATCACCGCACAAACCATGCACCATGCAGAGCAGATGATGAAAAATGTCCAGAACTAATGGATTGAATCGGGGTCAAAGTGTACCATTCGACCTCCATTAACCGACTCACTTAATTATGAACAAACTGATTACTCTTTTATTAGCCATCACAATAACTGCCTGTGCCCATAAAATTACCATTCAGCAGGGTAACGTGATCACCCAGTCCCAATTTGAACTTCTGGAAAAAGGGATGAGCAAGGAAGATGTCAGAACCGTGATTGGCTCACCGATGATTGCCGATCCATTTCATCAGGATCGCTGGGACTACCCGTTTACCTTAAAAAAGGATGGGAAACAGGTTGATAGCAATCGTGTAACAGTAAAGTTTGTCGATAACAAGCTGGTGGAAATTATCAAGATAGGCGAACTACCTGCCACACCACTCGTAGAATAGTTCTACTCGTCTGCATCGCCGCCGCCGCGACTCATCTTCTTGCCCTGTGCTGCACGCTGTTTACGTACTTCCTTCGGATCTGCAATCAACGGGCGATAGATTTCCACCCGATCATGTTCACGAAGTTCTGTATCAAGTTTTGTGGCCTTGGCAAATATCCCGACACTAATACTAGCCAAATCAATTTCCGGAAAATGCTCCAGTATTCCGGATTTTTTGATTGCCTCTTCCACCTTCACTCCCGGTTCAACTTCAACCGGAATGATCATCTGTTCATCCGCTTTGGCGTATGCCACTTCTACTATCATTTTGAATTCCCGTAAACATCATGTGCACGCTGGGTAAATGCATCCACCATTGAGTTGGCAATTTGACTGAAAACCGGCCCTATCGCAATTCCTATCAGACGACTGGAGAACTCATATTGCAGATCCAGAGAAACCTTGCATGCTGTCTCGCTTAAGGTCTGAAATCGCCAAAAACCTTCCAGTTGTTTAAACGGGCCATCTTCAAGACGCATTTCGATGACCTTGCCCTGCTGAATACGATTTTTGGTGGTAAATGACTTATGCAGTGCACCATGCACAATTTCAACTTTCGCACGCACCAGTTCACCATCGGATGACAAAACTTTTGAATCACGACACCAGGGTAAAAACTGCTGATAGCGATCCACATCATTTACCAGATCAAACATCTGATCAGCACTGTATGAAACCAGTGCGCTTTTTTGTACGACAGGCACGAATCAGCGTTCCGGTTAAACAATGCCAATAGCATTTAAGAACACAATAATCACCGCAACCGGAGTGATATAACGAACCAGGAAGAACCAGAGCTTAAACATATTCTCATTAATCTTAAGCTCGTCAATCACATCCGAACGTGTCATACGCCATGCAGCAAATATTGCGATAAACAGACCTCCAAGTGGCAGCATGATATTGGCTGTCAGATAGTCGAGCAGATCAAAGAAGGTTTTACCAAACAGTTGATACTCCTCCCCTCCCCATATATTAAAGGAGAAAATCGTCCCGATACCAATTAACCAGGTAACAAAACCTGACCACACAGACGCCTTAACTCGACTCATACCCCTGTTTTCAACCAGCCATGCAACCATCGGTTCAATAAGAGAAATAGCAGATGACCACGCCGCAAAGACCAGCAACAGAAAGAAGAGCGTTCCAAAGAAAGTGCCACCAGGCATGTGACCAAAAGCAATAGGAAGTGTCTGGAAAATTAGACCAGGCCCGGCACCTGGGGCCAGATCGTTAGCAAACACAATAGGAAATATCGCCATACCTGCCATCAGTGCAACCATGGTATCGGCCATCGCAATTAAAATAGAGGCTTTAGCAATGGATGTCGATTTGGGCAGATATGAGCCATAAACCATAATCGCACCCATACCAAGACTTAGGGTGAAAAATGCATGCCCCATCGCTATTAATACCCCGTTAGCGGTGATTTTAGAAAAGTCAGGAGTGAATAAAAAGGAGAGCCCTTTAAGAAAATAATCGGTATTCATCGCATAGCCGACCAGTATCACCAGTAACACAAACAGCGAGGGCATTAAAAACCGTACCGCTTTTTCCAGACCCCCTCTAACGCCACGAGCAACAATAACCATAGTCATCACTATAAACAGTGTATGCCATGCCAGCAGACGTTCCGGATCAGAAACCAGATCATTAAATATTGTCGCTACCCCATCAGCGGTGACACCCACAAAAACTGATGAAATTGAACGGAAGAAGTAGGCAACGGCCCATCCAGCGATAACGCTGTAGTATGAGAGGATCAGAAAGCCGGCAATGACACCAGCCACACCCAGCAACTTCCAGGTCGCAGAGACCTTACTCTCCTGCGCCAAATGCATCATGGTATTGATAGGACTACGCCGTCCACGACGACCCAACATGATCTCCGCCATCATAATCGGTATTCCGATCACCGCAATGCACAGCAGGTAGATCAGAACAAAAGCACCACCACCATTTTCACCGGTGATATACGGGAATTTCCAGATATTACCCAAACCAACCGCTGAACCGGTTGCCGCGAGGATAAATGCCCAGCGATTTGACCACTGACCATGCATGGATTCACGTTTTTCGCTCATCTTCCTGGTACTCTCTTCATTTATTGATATTCATATTGTCATTGAAATTGACTATCGACACAACTGCATCGCGTTTAATGATGTAACAAAGATGGTTTGTCCGTATAATCGCGCCATGGCAAAAAAGCAAAAGAAAAAGAGCAGTTCAAGCACCATCGCTACCAACAAAAAAGCGCGCTTTGACTACTTTATAGAAGAGAATTATGAAGCAGGTATCGTCCTTGAAGGTTGGGAAGTTAAAAGCCTGCGCGAAGGAAAGCTACAGATCGTCGACTCCTACGTTTTTATCAAAAATGGTGAGGCATGGATCACTAATGCCTTAATCAGTCCACTATTAACGGCATCTACCCATATAAAGCCCGAGCAAAACCGCATACGCAAACTACTGCTACATCGTCATCAAATTGACAAAATGCTTGGAGCCATTGAACGCAAAGGCTATACCCTGATTGCACTTGCGTTCTACTGGAGCAAAGGTAAGGTAAAAGTCGATCTTGGTCTGGCCAAAGGCAAGCAGGATCACGACAAACGCCAGACATCCAAAGACCGCGACTGGAAACGTGAAAAGCAACGTATCCTGAAACACGGCTAGCTTAGTCTCGCAAAGGCGCAAGGATCGCGAAGTAATAATCAGCAACAATTACCTGTCAAAGCATGGAATTGATCTTACAGACATTTTCTGAGGTTCGGCCTTAAGACACACTCATGCTTTAATAATAAATGGTTGGTTGCGAAACACTAAACAGACTAACAGTAATATGAACGAGACCTCATGACTCGTTATACATTTTTAGCACTTTTTTGATGTGCCACATATTCATCAAGTAACTGACGAATCATTTTTTGATACTGCATATGATTCTTTTTAGCAGCTGCTTTAAAAAAGGCAACGCTTTCAGAACTTAGAGAAATGGTAACCTTTGTATTTTGATTTTTTAGTGCAAGCTCTTTTGGTGAGAGTAAGAAATCAGAGATTATCTTAATTTCACCAATTGGCTCTTCACTATATTGAATTGATTTGTTCATAAACTTTTTTACCTTTTCGCCAAAAACCAGCACCTATAATTCGGATACATCCAGATCGATAAGTAAAACGTACTGTTAAAATGCCATTTTTATCCTGGTTTTGCCCAAAGCAGTAAAAGCACTGCTCTTTTTGACTATGACCTAAATCTTCAGCAGTAACACGGTTTTGATCAAGGAAGGCATGTTACGCTTCTAGAAAGGAAACATTGTGTTTTCGTTGTTTTCAAGGTCTTTGGCCTCGTCCCATTCAAAGTTCGGTTTACTCATTTAGGAAGTATGAAGTGGTCTAATAGACAAGTACAACCCAGTTAAGCACAATTCAC
>RRYU01003957.1_pt1 | contig 47724 bp, 41 predicted proteins | sample 2162651 | NCBI WGS metagenome assembly RRYU01 (sample SAMN10267283, study PRJNA491782) | microbial mat metagenome | isolation source: biomat in the production well | place: Japan: Minami-Kanto gas field, natural gas well KTG3 | collected 2017-06
CCCCCCCGAACTGTTTTCAGTGTCACTGGCTTTGTGACATCGCCATTTATATTGATCGTCGTGACACCCGTCACACCAGTAAACTCTGAAACACTCAGCAGCCCTTTTTGGATCTCAGTTTGCTGGTATGCGACTCTTCCGAGGGCTTCAAGTATTATATTTGCAGCATCATAACCCTGCGCAGCATAGTAAGTTGGAGGCGTTCCATATCGCTCTGAAAATGCTCGCACAAAAGAACTGACTTTCCCAAAAGCTCCTTCTGGATCATACGTTCCATAGTAGGTGAAGATGATGCCCTCAGCAAGCTCCCCCAGTTTCGCAATGTTTCCAGGATCTGCAAAAACTGGTGTTGTGAAAATAAAAGCATCTCCCCGAAGCTCAAACCACTGACGTACGATATTCACAATGTCGTCTTGATAAACAACAAACACAGCGTCAGGAGAAGTTCTTTTAATACTCGTCAGTGCCGTTCTGAAATCGGTTGCTCCGGAGGCAAACGCCTCATCCGCTACTATTTCACCGCCAAGGAGCTCGAAACGATCTTTGAAAACTGTCGTAGTACCTACACCGTAGTCATTATTAACATGCAGGATCGCAACATTCCTATATCCCAAGTCGCGAAACCCAATCTCCGCTTGCGCCTTAGCCCCGTACGCCTCGGACAGCTCATTCCGGTATACGTAGTTCCCAAGCTCACTAATAGTTGGGGCTGACGCCCCAGGTGAAAGGATCACAACCTGTCTTTCCTCGGCGAGAGGTCCAACGGCGAGAACACCTCCGCTTGTCAGCGGACCAAGAACTATGTGGATACCATGTGCAGATGTTAGCTTCTGGAAGGCCGCTATGGATTGTGCGGGATCGGCTTGATCATCTTCTATCCGCAGCCTGATCACAGGTTCGCTAGCCTCTCTTTCAGTTCCGTATTCGTCGATGGCTAACTGCATCGCGTTCAGGCAATCCTTGCCTAGTGAAGCCGCACCTCCCGTCAATGGCATGATCACACCAATTTCGACCAAACCAGACTCTGGCCTCCCGCCCCTACTACTCTGCCAAAAAAGAACACCGGAGATACCGATCACCACGACGATGACAATGCTCAGGATAAGAAGTTTCGACGATTTCACATTGCTCCTTCCTATGCTGTTTCTTCTCACATACTGATTCGATGCACTACCACCACTAGCGCCTTTGCCTGCACCAAGGTCATAATGCTCTCCTCAATACAATGGAGAATCTCTCTTCTCCCACGACAAGCTCCGGTTCGGAGCCATTATGCTCTCTCATAAGCCGAATAATCTTCCGTGGGATTCCCATACCCATGTGCTCCATGTACTTGTAGTCGCGCAGAATATCTTTCAAAAACGCGTTGCGGGCAGCACGACAGCCTGTGCGCATTCGCATAGCCGTAATCCCATTCGGAGGAACACCGGGCGAAACAACTTCTAACCTGTCTGCATATACCGAGATTTCAATGCTCGTTGATGACAGCAAGTAATCCCGATGCACAACTGCATTGACAATTGCTTCCCGTAGAGCTTCTTGGGGATACAACCACTTTCTAATACGAGCCCCTCCACGTTCAGGAGCCCCTTCTTCAGACAGGCCCACAGCAAGACGATCCATAGCTTGATCAATAAGTCCTGGCTCTACAATCTCAATAGTGCCACCACTCTCACGCCAGAGACTGACCAGGGGGCCACGAATTGCTTGCGGTGTCGAATCGTAATCCTTGTCCGTACCACTATAGATAGTAACATCTATTGATGCGTGAGGAAGGAACCGCTGGGGATTCTTGCCAAACAGCAACAGTGCGGCAACGGTACAAGCTGTCCCCTCTGTGTGCGAATCAACAAGCATCTCAGTATTGTATAGGAGGTCTCGCCATCCTGGCTCGTCGCTCAATTTAGGAACATCCTGACTACGAATGCGTCCGAAGTAGTCAAAGAGTCTTCCAAAATCAAAATCGTCCATTGCAGACCCAGTCACGGCTTGAGTCTCGAAGCGTAGTGATCCACGCCTTTGAGCAAGCCGTTGGAGCTCCTCCCAGTCTGCCTCTCGAGATTGCGTTCCAACTCGGATAAAGTAAGTTCGGTGTGCATTATGAAGCATGTTGTGTACAGTCCAGCCTGGACTTACGGACACTACTGCTACATCCTTCTTTCCTGCTACGTTCTTAAACGTTTCGAAGGCCGGGATGATGGGTGGGCGGATCTTGTCGCGGCATACTGTCATAACCCATTCCTCGAGACACTCGCGCTGTATTCCCGATACAGTATGGTCGTCTTCCACCCCAAGCAGTACATACCCACCTTCAGCATTGCTAAGCGCGACTAGTTCCTTGGCCAAATCGCGGGGACCAAGATCATCACGCTTGAACTCAACAAAAGTGTTCTCTCCGTTTTCAATCAATTCAAGAAGTTCTGTTTTCGTCATGGCCATCCTCAGAATCCGTACTTAGCGCGCCTGATAAAAAACGCCTCCCTGCCGCCTTCAAGGATCTCTTCCATCAGCTCTCGCACGGGCATATTGTCGATTGCACCACGATGCTGTTCTTCTATACTCCCTGACAAGACACCGGTGTTGGGGTCGGCGCTCGGAGTTAGCCCAAGAACAAGCTCCGCGTCACCAAGAACAGGGATGTTTGCGTTATGCGTTGCAAAGATGAACTGTCGCTGCCGCTTCTCGTCTTTCATTCTTGGAACTATATACTCAGAGATAAAGCGGTTATCTAGGTCATCCTCCGGTTGGTCCACAATGAGTGGAGCATCAGACTCGAGCAACAATAGGCAGAGCAAAGCTGTTGCCTTCTGACCGGTCGAGAGTCGCTGTAGAGGTACGAAATTCGGCTGATCTACAGCACCCAAGTTCAACTCGATCTCTGGCAATTGGACCCACTCCTCCTCCTCGAGTAACATAGCAAGCCTATCCCCTGCCCCTGCTAGCCGTTCTGCAGTCACGTCTGTTAAGTAGTCGTAGCTTGAGAGCAACGCCTCCTTCCCACTACGAATGACATCCGCAAGCGCTTTCGCACTCATGCTGTTGTCTACAACCAGGTTCTGAAGTGGTTTTGTGAAGTTGCCCTCGACATGATCCCGGAGAAGTCCCTCGAGAGTTGACCGGTCTTCCTTGCCCATCCTCACCCTTACGCTGCCCGCAAGTTTTTTGGACACACGCTTGGCAACTCCATCCCACGCCCGCCTGTCAGCAATTCGTGTGTCCTCCCACTCAACGAGCAACCTTTTGCGTTCCTTCCTGTACTCGTCCAATATCTTGCTCATTTGGGCACGTCTCTCGCGGAGAGGCCTCAGCCCTTCAAGCTGCCGCTGCAATGCTAGAAAATCGTCACCGTCGACTGCATCGCGATCCAAGTTCTTGAGGATTGCCTCATACTCCTTCTTTGTCGGAGATTCTCTTTTCTCCCTCCACTCTGCAGCGATCTGCTCGACCTGCATCCTTGCATCATCATTTGCTTTACTCAATTGAGCAACTTGCTTGACTATAGCTTGCTCTACTTCCCCCAGAGGCTCGCGCAGTTTGACCAATACTTCTTTCCCGCCAAGACCTTCAAGAGCAGCCTCAGAAAGAAATATTGCATCTGGTGCGCTATCCCGCAGGCTCTCAATTCCCTCCGCAAATGGGTCTAGCCTATCCCGGGCAGTCACAATAATCTGCTCTTCCCGCACAAGAGCACTGTGCTCCTTCAGCTTATCCTCAACACCGAGTTCACGGTATCGCTTCAGTGTTTCCTCAATGCGAGGTTGCTCAGCAAGCTGTTCGTCCATCTGCTCTGCTTCAAGTTCAAGACGTACTATTCGCTCACGTGACTCTTTCAATTTCCGCTTGAGCTGTGCCTTTGTCTTCCGCGTTGCTTCCAGGCTGACAGCAAATCGTTCGAGTAATCGTCGCTGTTTCAACGTCTGCTGAGAAAGCTCAGACAACTCATGTTGCCCATAGATTTCTAAGTTCCCGACAACAAACTTCGGCTCGAGGGACATGACATCGCCAGTATTAAAATCACGCACATCCGAAGGATTCGAACCGTTCCGCACGATCCAGTAGCGTCTTGGTGCTGGCCTTGGTGAATTTACAAGGACACGAATTGTCGTGTTGCTCCCGATTACATCCTTCACAATTCCCCGGAAGTTACGTTCGGCAGCTTCTGTAGCAGGACTCTGTCCAAGAACGTGTCGAACACTCTCTATGATAGTTGACTTACCTGCCCCCCTACCCCCAATCAAGACATTTAGATTTTCGTTTAAGTGAGCACGTACACCGTCAAGGAATCCCCCCTCCCACTCGATTGCCTCTAGAAAAACATGTGGCCCGGGTACATCGTCAGTGTTCAGCCGGATACGCGAATCAGGATCAAGGAAGGCTTGTTTCAATCCGTCGATCGACAGCTTCGCCATCTTGATCCATGTTGTTGCTACGGGGTCACTCAGATCTTCGGGCTTCTCAATGTCCTTTGCGTTGACTACAGCAATAGCAAGCCTATGGCCTCGCATCACCTCTCGCTTATAGTCTGGATTTTTATTCTCTACGATCACCCGAATATCGTGCTGGAGTTCATCAAGTCCCTTGGCTATTTGGATCGCAAGCAGATTATCATCTCGCCAAGCATTCGCACGAGCTGACTTCTGTAATACCTTAAAGAGCCCCCCCGCATCGCTTGGAGCATGAGCCGCAATTGCTACTCCCCCCTGCCTCTTCTGAACAGTTTCTAAAATGGTGCTGAATGTCGTATTGCATGGATCAGTGTGTGATTCAGCATTGGTAAGCCCGAAATTTCCGAGAAATAGCTTCAGTTGCGAGAGTTGTGTTGAAGGATCGTAAAGGCAAAGTACATGGACACCCTCCTGAGATGTCAGCTCAAAACCGGGGAATACGGTGATCCCGACTGCTTCTGCTATAGGTCGGATTATGTCTATAAAATCAACATTATGATGATGGGTGATCCCAATTACTTCGATGTCCGCCTTCATAGCCCGGTCGACGAGCTGCTCTGCGTAATGCTGTGCATCAGGGTCGCCTGTGCCCCCTCGGTACTCCGCGTAGTCATTTGGATTAACCTGAAGGGCACACTTGTAGAAGCGAGCACCATTCGGCAGTGCCAAGATGTCCGAAGCATCAGGCTTCGTCATTCCCCCTCCTCCGGAATTCTCAAGTCCGATAAATCAGCCTGCGAGCGCAACTCTTCAATTTGCTTCATGGCAAGAGGAGAGGGAGCACCTCTCCCGTTCTCCCATCGATTCACAGTGCTGAACGTCACCCCAATACGTGCAGCGAATTGCTCTTGTGTTAATCCAAGAGCAACCCTCAATTCACGAACCATCTCTGACACTTCCTGTTCGGTCACTTCGTTTGCCTCGTTCTGCACTCAGAGTCCAAGGACCCACTCATATCGCAAGCACTATGGCAAACCCTATACATCGGGAGCTTTTCGGTCAAGGAAGTTCAGTACTCGAAGAGTCCTCGCCCCTAGCTTTCCTGCGTGGGCATTCAAGCCTCCGATGCTAACTGAGGCCACCGATTTACACTAAAGACAACCACTCCCCCTGGCATGATTGCCTCCGACTCGATTAGCGCCTGGGCAGGATGATCTTGATCAGTCGGATCTTACAACGCGGAACCCAACATCGTAGTACGTAAATGACGGAACATTGCTATATCGATCCGCGGAGCGACTGAGTTGTGCGCCATCATTCCAACCACCACCCCGTATCACACGATTGGATCCAGAAGATGGCCCAGGCGGATTAGAATACGGACTAGAGCCGTAATAGGAGCCGCTATACCAGTCATTTACCCACTCGAAGAGGTTGCCGTGCATGTCGTACAAGCCCCATGAGTTTGGGATCTTCAGCCCAACGACACTTGACCAACCCACATCGTTCCCACAATACCAACCAATCGCACTTAAACTTGGCTCGTATCCGCATCCAGTCTGAATAATTCCGCCATTTGCAAATGCTGAGCTACTCCCAGAACGACAGGCGTACTCCCACTCCGCTTCAGTAGGCAGTCGATATCCAGGGGCTGAGTAAGGATCACCAGCATTGCACACCCAGGAACTATGGTCGTACGAAAGCGCAAGCCCCTCCTGCAGGTTAAGCCAATCACAATAGGCCGCAGCTCCATACCATGTGACTTCTTGCACTGGATTGTTCGGATTCAATCCATGACCTGCATTCCTTAGGCTGAAAGTACCTGCGGAAAACTGAATCTCACAATCACCATCATCAAGATCGAGAAGCTCTTCCGCTGCACCAAAACCATCTTTCAACGTGGCAGCTGTCGCCGTGACATGTCCATTGTCATATGCCCATTGAGCCATATGAAGGTATTGCTGATTCGTGACCTCGGTTTCGAAGATGTAGAATGCCTGCAGGAGATACACATCGTGCTGAGGTCGCTCATCCGTATCTGTCCCGAGCTCATCGGCTGGAGCACCCATAGTGAAAGAACCAGGGTAGAGTCGAACGAACCCAGAGCGAGTATAGCTACCAGTGAATACGATCACTCCATCGTCAATCAGATCCTCTACTTCAGCAACGGGCTCTTCCCAGCCAGCCAGTGTTCCCCATGAAATCGAATAGGGGCCCGTAGGCATATCTTCAAAGCTCTCCTCACCGGACCCATCGTAACTGATACCTGGACCATCAAGATGCCATGAGACGTTAAGGCCATCTGGCTCGATGTCGACTTCAATCGTACCGAGCTGAGGTGTGTAAACCCCCAAGAAATCTAACAAGGCACCTTCTTCTAGCACGCCAGCCGTTGGATTCGGTTGAGGTGAATCAAATCCTTGAAGATCACCCCAACTCATCGTGTAGGTGCCAGTAGGCAGGTTGGCCAGAACACCATCACCCTCTCCACTGAAACTCGCATCTGGCCCTTCTAAAAACCAAGGAGCTTCAAGATCACCAGGTCCAACGTTTACTTGGACAGTCCCAACCTGCCTAATATAGCTGCCATGGAATTCGAGGATTTGATCTTCACTGAGAGTGCCAGCTGTTGGATTGGGTGTCGGTGAGTCAAAGCCCTCTAGTTCTTCCCATGTGAGAGCATATGTCCCGGTTGGCATTTCTAGAAGAACCTCATCACCTTCGCCATCGTAGTCCGTATCGGGGCCATCCAGGTGCCATGTTGCCTCTGCCCGTAAGCCGTCAATCGATACCTGGATCGTACCGAACGTCTCTTCAGGTCCATCGGGATTGGATGCTGAACAGGACAGAAGTAATGCGATGAATGCAGCAGCTGTGAGGATACTAACAATATGGTTTCTCACTGAGCCCCCTTGCAATTTCATCCCATTTCAAGGCCACACGATTATCCAGAAACAAACTAGTACAACGATTTCACCATGGACCAAGAGGAGGCGGTAGTAGAAACAGGCAGTGCTGCCGTGACCTGAATGTTGTCAATGAACTGGTCGGCATGAAGCGAACCACCTGAAGCAGAGAACCTGAAATTGCCTACCCCACCGATGTAATCCGCGAATACATGTTCGATGATCAAGTCGTTGTCGTAGTACACGGCAACTGAGCCCTCAAGATTAACCAGGTTGATACGATGCCACTGGCCGTTACTTATACTAGGCTGAGCTGACCAAGCTACAGGGTTAAGAGTTCCATTCTCCAGCAGAGCGATATGGTCACTCGTTGTTGGATCATGGGGTGAGTTGTAGAAGATATCGAGCTCAAGAGCATAGCCAATGCCATTGCACCAGTAGATGCACTCCCCAGGGAAGTCACCTACCCACGCATCTTCTGACCAGACGAAGTTAATTCCATCAGCTAATCCTGATATCATGAAATCAAATTGCACCTCAAAAGAACTGAGATTGTGTTCAAGAAGCTGGATAAACCGACCACCACCCCCTTCGATGTTATCACTCATCTGATAAACGCCTTGGGACTCAATCCAACCCGGCCAGCAACCGTTGTGATACTCATCCTCGTTGAATGTTGTGAAGTCCTCGATCCAGTCAGCAGTTGTGATAATGGGCAGGAAAGTAAGAAGCAGTACGAATAGTGATCTCATCCCATGACCTCCCAAGAGTAGAGTCGGATCGTATCAAATATCATACTAGGCATCAAGGCCTGGAGTTTTCGCTAAAGACAACCACACACCTAGGCATGGTTGCCTCCGACGCCATCAGCGTCTGGGCACGATGATATTGATCACGATTCTGACCAGAACACCCAGTTTTCTCAATGCTTCGACCATCTTCAGTTCTCTCCCCTCTCCCGGCGATCACCAGGATCTTGGTAATCTCTAGCCTCGACATGATGATCGAGACCCTTCGCTTGTTCTCGGATCTCCCGGACCTGAGCCAACTCCCCCTCCGTCACAAGCCGGACTACCTCCGGCCTCACCTCCGCCCACCGGAATCCGTTCCGCTGGACATCCTGGAGCGCGAATCGAGTCACCACGGCGATGTACGGAAGCTTGCTCCGAGTGAGTTTGCGGATGTATCCGTTCCAGTGCTTGATCGAGGTCGGACTCAGAGGGAAAGCGTTCAGCTCTCCAGCCTCCGACAGAACCAGCAGCTTGACCTTGGGCTTGCATCGTCCGACTCCCAGATGCGCCTCTGGACACACACGACAGGATTCCGCCAAGGGATCCTCCACCATGGGCTCATCCCCCACACCTGAGCATCGAGGTAACTGTTCGCCATCGACGAAGAGAGCCCGGACGTGTATTGCCGTAACCACAATCCCGGAAACTTGATTCTCCGGCATCCACTTCTCATCGCTGTCTCCTTCCAGGAATGACTCGCCACGATCCAGGAACATTCGATGCGCTCCTGAGTGCGAGTGCTCTATGCGGATCCGGGGCAATTCCGGTCCTACGTCTTGGGTCATCTCTTCAAGCTCGCGTGCGAGATCCGGCAGTGCCGCGACCTCTTCTGTGCGAATCAGCTCATGCAAAGTCAGCCTCCTTGAGATTCAGATTCGTAGGTTCGGCCAGATGCGCCATACCACAGGCTCCGCCATAGGCGCAGAAGCCGCAGTGCATCTGATTGGGATTCTTGGGAAACAGGCCTCGGTCAATGGCCTCGGCGATCATTCGGACATCCTCGAAGAATTCCTCGAGGTCAGCCTCTGTGCGCCGAGTGACCATGCGAGGATCCCCTCGCTCATCGCCGGCCAGTGCCGTGCCCGTCTTCCGCTTGTAAGGGATGTGGTGACGCAGGTGATACCAGGTGCACCTGTCGGGCAGAATGCCGAGCATCTTGAGTCCCTCATCAGTCCGGAAGGCGCCTCGCCACATTGCTGCCGTGTAGAGGCTCATCTGAACATCCACATCGAGGAAGGGCTGGTTCACGGCAAACCGACTCGTCTTGAAGTCCACGAGCTCGATCGTGCCGTCAGGATTCCGCCTAACCTGGTCCACGGTGCCAGTGAACACCTGCTTTCCCACAGCAAGGGTGAAAGGTGCTTCGGCCAACAGCACTTCCGCATCCCGATTGTAGGATTTTTCCCGATACCCGGTGAGCATCGCCACCGCTTCTTCCTCGAATAGCGCTCGCTCTTTTGCCTCCTCTTTCCACCGGATGGGAATCTCCCCTTCCTCTCCATGCTCCAAATCTTCGAAGACTTGACAATACGCTTCGACAATGTCCATCCCCCACTCGCCCGCATGCATCTGCCGGATCAGCTCATGGATGGCCGAGCCGAACAGAGCTTTTGTGTTACGGAAGGTGGGAGGCGTGTCTTCGAGGATGCGAAGCTGATAGGACCGGGGGCAGAAGAGATAGGTTTTGAGCGAGCTCTGGCGGAGCGCTCGCTTCATGCAGCCCTCCCCATGAAATGGCGAGAGACATGACGGTTGAGTTCATGGGCCCGGAAACTCTCCTGGCGTGTGAGCACATCCGTGATCGCGTTGTAGACGCCCCACTGGGTGTCCTCTTCGATGCCGAGGAAGCTCTGGGCGATGAGACCCTGCCCGAGGGACAACTTCGCGTAAAGCGCCTGCAGCTCGGGACGCGTGACCGGCGTGTTCACCATCTTCGACAGGACGGGCTCCAGGAGCTTGGCCTTGTCCGCAAGCGCCAGTATGGAGTCCCTCGCCCCTTCGAGCTCCCGATCGAAGTCCCGTTGGCCGTAATGGCGGAAACGGAAGCCTCCGAGCATGAAATCCAGCGTCATCCCATTCTCGCAGACGAGCCTCTGGGCGTTGAACGCCAGACCGAAGTTCATCGAGCCGTTGTAGGAGTTGAAGGCTTCGACCGTGAGCGCGATCACATCGCCAAGTTGCGCGGCGACTGTCATGTCAGTCATTCGCCAGGCCTGCTGATAGCGTTTCCCGTCGCAGAGGGTCCTCACGGGCTCGGTGGCGAGCCCTGATCGCTCCAAGACCTCCAAGGCGAGATCGTGAACCTTCTGGTTGGGAACGAGGGCGTAGTCCGCCGAGACCACGCCGACCTCACGGGCATCCCCTTCGGGATCGAGCACCACGGCACATCGGGATGAAACCTCACCCCCTCCCGTCAGCAAGGGGACCTTCGCGACGGGCAGAAACGGGTTCGTCGTCATCACAACCTCCTTTTGTCACGAGTTAAATGCAGACCCACACTTATCTTATGCCAAATTTCGGAGAAGAAATGCTGACGGTTCTATCAGAGGGAAAGTGGATTTACATGGTAGCCCGCGCAACAGCCTATCCAGTAATAACTTGACGTATATATGGGGAGACTTCATGTGTTTGGCTAAGACTTAAGTGGAGTTTTCGACCCTTGACTCCCTTGCGAAGTTGGGGGAAGTGGCGTATGCTGTCTCCGTGTAGTATAGCCCACGATTTCTTGGAGGATTGTTCCTCCGGTCCGGGATATTCCCGGAGAAAGGAAGTCGCGCGTGTACTGCACTGTTTTTTTGTCTACGGCTTCGGTCGCGCCAATCCAGCATTGCGCACTGACACACAGCCCCCCTGACCATAGTGCCCTCCACTTCACAACCAAGAGTTTCGATCTATTTTCAGGCATAGGTCTGCCTGGAAGATGGCTGTATGTGCATGGCTCCCATTACCGGTCCGACACAGATCAAGTCCCGGGTTGGAGCCAATCTCCATTGTTGGCTTCAAACATCTCCCCGCTCCTCTGCCATCCATTCGTAGTCATTGCTACCAGCCTCAACCTTCACTCATTGCCGCGAGACTATCGTACGGCTTCTTCCTCATTCGCTCCGGGTGATGATCACCAGCCACGCATGCTAGTCCATGAAGGAGGATCTATGTCCAAACTTGATTCGAACCCCTCACCTGTGGCGCAAGTGGAAGCCGATTTCCTGGTTCGACACTTCAACTGTCGCTGGTTGGAAGTCCACGGGGCCTACTTGAATGCCCAGCAGAAGTTCATGGATACCGCAGAGTTTGCGGAGAAGAGGGGAGGCGTCCTTTGCGCGATGGTCGCTCTCCACTCGTTCGCAGTATTCGCATATGAAACCCAGAGCTGGCCCCTAGCTGAACACCTCTTCCTCGATCTTAGGGATCTGGCGAACCAAGTCGGACTTCGCTACTGCGAGGCGATCGCCTCAATGTGGCTGGCTGAGATCACCATTGCGGAACACGGCGGGGATGCTCGAGAAGAGTACGAGGAGGCCGCAGCTGTGTTCGATTCTATTGGCGATACTAACCAAGCACAAGCTTGCCGAGAGGCAGGATCTGACTCCTTCTGGGAGTCGATGGCACAGTCATTCTCTGAGCTGTCGGGGGATGCCGACAGCCTTGAGGACTAAAGGGGGTCCTCAAGGAATCCTGAGGTCTCACAGCAAGAAAGGAGGTATGGGCGAAGTAGTCTGGAGACAATTCTGCCTGACTGCCCGTCCGGGAGCACCAACTCCAAACAGGCCAATAGATGGCGATTCGCTCTTTGAGAACTCGATGTGATTGACGACGGCGGCGGGCACCCTGCTGCCTTTCACCGAACACTTACACTAAGGAGAGAGGATATGGTGAAGAAGAAGACCCCATACCGCTTCCTGTTATCCAGCAGACCGCTGGATACCGCTGAGGAGAATCTCGCGACGGCCAAGTTCGGCTCTGTCGAAGTCGAATGGGTACGCGATGACCTCCTAGCCTTACTCATGCAACCAAGCATCTCTCACAACCTCTATGAAGGAGAGGATCGATCATTCGAGAATTGGATCGGGATGCAGTCTGCCATCATGGACATCCCGCTTCCTGAGCAATCTGAGATTGAGGGTCAGGTTGCCGAAATAGCAAAACGGTTGAAGTGTGATGTCTTCGGCTACCCTGTCAGCAGTGGGATGCTGTGGATGGAGGAGACTCGCGATAAGTTGAGACTCCTCGCCCCCTTCGATCGCGTGGTTGATGATCCGGATGAGAGGGATGTAATCAAGGCCCATCTCATGAGCAGTATTCCGGGAGTGCCTCCGGCCGCATTCAACCTAGCGACGGTCTATGCGCAAGAGCTCATGGAAGGTGGATTTAGTATGACTCACCACCATGGCCCACTCAAAGTTGATGAGGTGTTGGCGTTTTTTCCGAAGCCAGAATGTGATTTCATACTTAACCAAGCAACGGAGATCGAAACCCTCGAGGGCGAAGTGATCCCCTACGAAGCTCTGGAGCCTGGTACCAAATTCATCTGCCCCGGGTGCAAGAACCACAAGCTCCCTGCTCCGGATGGGATGAACATCATCGAGCACAAAAACGGGAAGCCTGGAGATTCCGGGTACTACTGCCCTTGGTGCCAAGTGCTGAAGATCAACAACAATGGGCTCTTCCAGCTGGAATCCAAGCCAGAGAAACTCGCGAAAGGCAAATAGGATTCTGGATAATTTAGTGCCCCTCCCACTCGGGAGGGGCTTCAACTATGGCCTTTCCGAGTGCTTGACTAGCTGGTCGCATTCCCCAGTATGGAGCCGCTTTTCGCGCTAGGGCCCGTCTAGAACCTGGGATTTCATATCGCAAGACAGAGCGCTTACGTTACGGTTACCCCCTATTTGAGCCATCAGTGTTCTACTCTGCCAGTACAAAGTGCCGCTATACTTACAGATCGAAACTGTGCGACGGTCACTTCGCGCCGCTATCCTCACCTATTTGGGATGGTGCTAGAATTGCCGAAATGTAGTCATAGTCGGCTCCGCGATCAGGGAACAGTACGTGTTCCACAGCACATTCTTCTCGCGTCCAGGGCGATCCGTCGTCATGAACCCACTTCTTCCGTAGGATGTCGTACGGCGTTCTGGAAACAACGAAGGCATCCACCGAGACACCAGACAGCTTTTTCAAAGCCGGACTCGTATCCGCCTTTAACTTCCGGTGCAAGCCGACCTTATCGTTTGCTTGAGGTAGTGCCTCACGTAGCATACCATGCGGCTCTACAAAGATGATCTGCTGCTTCTTGCCGCTCTTCACCCAGAGGATAAAATCCGGGTAGAATCCGGCACTTTCGAAAAAGCCGATACCTTTGCCCTTAGTAAGGTTCCTGAGAAGGAATACCTTCATACTTTTGAGTCGCCCGTCCTTCTCCTTCGCACAGTAATCGCGCAGATCTTCCACAAAGCACTTCTCGCTGTCTTTCAATCCCGGCGGCGATGTTGAGATGTCGTCCGATGATTCAACCAACAGTGGTTGATAGATATGCCGATCGAAGTACAAGTTCGGTAGATCACGCACGGAATCTCTAAGTCTCTTTACTCTTTCCTTGATTAGCTTCTCGATCCTTTTCACAAGCTCAGGATCGGACTTAGGGACGCGAACGGTGTAGTCCTGGAAGTTCTTTTCGCGCGCGGTGAGCTTCCGATACTCCAGATACTTGGCATCCCATCGCCGTTGTGCCAGTCGGTAATAGCTGTCCATGTAGCGCTTCAGCACCTCAGTCACCACACCCTCCAGTGCTTTCACACCCTCAAATCGATCAGGCCGAATCACTTCGAGTGGTGCGATGAGTGAGTACATCGCTGGATCGCACGCTTCCATAATCGCCCTTCCAGCGTTTGCTGGAATCAGAAGATTCCCATATCCCGCAGTCTCGCGGTGTTCAAGCAACTCACTGTGGATATTCTGCCAATCCAGCAGAGCAAGAATCTCTGCATCAATAGTCTTGGCTATGCCTCCGGCTGCTTCGCCGTCATGGATCGTGCCTCCACTACCGATGATGGCTTCTACCCTGGCTGAGATGTCATGCGTTACTGTCGCCTTCTCGTCCGCTACTAGAACGCACACCTCTTCGTCCTGGAAGGTACTTTCTCTGGGCCATTGAGGCAGATACAACCCCTCGTTCATGTATCTCCTCTGGTTCCACAGAGGCAGCTCTAACTCGATGACCCCACCAGAATCAACGCCTTCTCGTTCAAGATAATTGCGGAACTGCGACATATAGTCCGCTCGAACCGCAAAAATGTTCAGGCGTTCCAGGATGCGGATGTTCTTCGGATGCTCCTGCCCTAGGATTACCGTGCTCCGCCTCAGAGATCCATTCAACCCCTTCAAGCGCACGCCTCGTCCAAAAAGCTGGATGATCTCAGATCCCTCACTGCGCCCCACGTTCAGCAAGCACATACTTGACACGCGCCAACTATCCCAACCCTCGATGAATCTCCTCGCCCCTATCAGCATCTGTAGATCAGATTCTTGTTGGTTCACGGTGGGAAATAGAGGTGGCGAGATTGCTTCCTCACCGGTCTCAACTTCCGGTGCATGCTCCTCGACCAAACCACGAAATGCCGCCGCGTCGCCGACGTAAATCAGTCCGAAGTATGCAGTTGCACCATGCACGCGCAAGCCAAGTTCGCCGTCTGCACTCCGGATGCTGTTCATTTCAAGTCCGGCTGGCTTACTCGCACGAAAGAGCCGTCTTACGATATCCTCGAAGAATCTAACTGGAGTTGTCCTACTACCTTTGAGCGTCTGGAGATCATTCTCGAACAGGTCAGCGCCACTATCCATCTTAAGGCCGCTCTGGCCTTTCAGAATTTTCTCTATCGTCTTGACCGACCACCCTTGTCCATTCTGAAGGAAGCGGTTCAAGAACTGCACGACCGTCAGGACGTCCGATCGCTTCTTCCCATGCTCCGTGTAGATTGCCTCAACTTTGCGTCCGATAAACAGCCAAAGAGGGTTCGCCAGATTGTACGGCTTCAGAGGATCTCTATGACTACCGAAGTATCTCACCTGCTCGTAGAACGACAACATATTCGCCAGCAATAATACATCGGTCTCTTCTGCTCGCGACGTTCGCCGCAGATTCAGGATACTGAAGTCCTTTCCAAACCCATCTCCGTAGAAGTACCGGTAGGAGTAGTCGAAACCTATAGCCTTCGCGTACTCCCGAGTCAGATCATCTCTTCCGGCCGCGCTCAAGGCCTGACCGAAGGTTGCGCTGTACTCAAAAGTAAAACCCGTTTCCCCGAGCGCTTCTCGATATCTCAGCCAAGCTTCGCCACCGCTACCCTTATGGCCCTCATCCACAAAAATCAGGTTGTTCCCCTGAAACGCCTCAATCGGCACAGAAGCGCCGCCGCCTTTCTTCTGTTCAACCAGCTTAGTGATCTCGATCACACGGACCACAAGTTGTTGCCCAGAAAGCAACCCGCTGTCTTCTAAGTCGAATCTCTCCGCGGATATCCCTGACGCTGCAAGTTGCTCCAGATGCTGCTGCGTCAGCCCCTCGCTCGGAGTTATGAGAATCACATTGTCCAGAGGGCTTTTATTGTAGTGAATGTACTGTCGATAGTTGAGGTGCATGAGCAGAGTCTTGCCGCTTCCAGTTGCCATCCAAAAGGCTAGCTTTTGCAAATCTCCTATAGAGAAACTCGGATCCGGTTCCTCACCCGGAACACGTATTTCGTTACGCTCCCCAACAAATCGATTTAGCTTTTCTAATAACTGATTTGGCTGTCCTGTCAGCCGATCCAAGAAGATCTCGGTGTAGAGGGCGGCAAGAGACTGAAAATACCGGAGCGTGATCTTCTCCAGTCGCCGATGGTTCATTGCCTTTAAGTGGTTTCGGATGTTGCGGTCGTAGCGGACCAGTTCGGCTTCACGCAGCCTGCATTTATCCCCGCGCGAGAGCAGGCGATTAATGACGTGACTTCGTCCTGTCGAGTCTATGCCCTCGCCAACATCAGCCAGATCTTCAAGCATTTTCTTGTTGCTCTTGTATCCGAAAAGGCTGTTTAGCCACGCTACGAGAACAAGGCGATTCTCCAGCTTAAAATACTCGCGCCGGGCAACACCTTCTCTCGCTTTTGGCTTTCTCGCCATTTTGATAACCCCTCAGACTGTGACAGGTGCAAACATGCGTTCCTTGAAGACCGGATCTAGAATGCGGGCCCCAGAAATCACACTGTCAGCGTTCACATAGACTTCATCTGCATCGGCGCCTAGCTTCTCCCGCTTCACGAACTCGGCATCGGCTTTGAAATCCTTGGCCTCCCAGCTCGATACGTCGCGCCAGATTACGCACACTTTGCACTCGCCGCCCGCGCTGCGGGGGTTCACCCTCCCCTGAACGACCAGATAGCGGTGTTCTTTATCTCGGATATGAACCATCCGGCTATCAACTTTCAGTCCGAGTAGGTAGTTAAACGTTTCCGGTAGATCCACCGGTTTTGTTTTACGTTCGCCCCCCTCCAGGATATCGAGTTGATACGAGAATGGTGCCACGAGCTTCTCTACATTCAGCAATGTTTCGCTCTTACGTGTCTCAAATCCCAACATGTATCGAAGAACGTAATCCTCATACTGTAGGTCTCCCTGATCCTTGTCGAAAGCGATGTTGCCGAGGGCATCCTCGTATGACTCTAGGCGGATATACTTCAAGGCGTGTGAGATGCCGGCTGACTTCCCCTTCTTCGGAAGAACGGGCTTACCATTCCTCCAGTCTCCAGAAAAGACAACCTTCAGCACACGCGGTTTGATGATCGTATCGAAATAGTCGCCAACCTCTACCGTCACGTACCTGCGCTGACCTCCGTCTTCTCTGTTCAATGCCAAAACCGCATGTGCAGTGCTTCCCGACCCAGCAAAGCAGTCCATGAAAACGCTATCTGCTCGCCCGGCGTGTTGCAGAAAACGCGTGACAAAGCTAGCGTGTTTAGGGGCTAGGAAAATGCCGGACTTTCCAAAGAGAGCTGATGTTTGCTTCTCTCCGTCTGAGTAGTCCTGGAAAACGCTTTTTCCGATGTTAGTTTCAACTTCGTGTAGAATTCGTTTGATGCGCGGCACTGTCTTTTCGTCAGCACCCCATGCAATTCGATGATCCCGATCAAGAGAAACGAAACTACGCCTACCGGGCGATCCCTCGTCATCATTGTAAGCGAATTTCCATCCACTCTTCGGATGAGGGCACGATTTGCGAGTGATTGGATGATTTGGCCTGTAGAAGCGCCAGTTTGAGTGCTTTCGATCCTTGGTTGTCGGAGATTGCTTCGTCGCTGGCATAGACGCATCTGCTGCCTGCCAAATCCATATGGTCGCCTGCTTCGCCTTTGCCTGCTCTTCCGAAACTAGAACGCCACTCGCATCACGGTACTCGGCGTGACTGTAGTTGAACAAGCCCCTCCAAGGGTCATTCTTCTTCTCGCGATCCCACTCCAGTCCACTGGCTTCGACTTCGTCTCGATATTCAGCCTTGTGGAGATCGTAGAGGTCGCGGAGTTCTGCCTCGACGGTCTCGATTGCGGGATACTCAGCATTCAGTTTCGATATGAGGTCAGTAACCTCGCGGAACCCTGGCTTTGGCTCACGGAACATATCCGCATCGCTTTCAACAGTTGTGCGATCCTTGGCGTACACTTCGATGTACTCGTGATTTGTGGAGTAGTTGGGTACCTGACTATTGGTCGTATTCATCGACCAGATCAGTTCCTCGATTCGGTTCTTTTTGCTGAAAACGGAATCCATGACATGCTCGAGTAGCGTACGCTCTGTCTTGTCAATACTCGTATAGATAGCACCGTCCTGCGTCATGGCAGTTCGCAACTGAGCCAGACGGTCGAACATCATCGTTCCCCAAGTCGAGTGTCGATAGTCATTCTTGTAAGGGATCGCACTGCTGCTCGTATTGTAAGGTGGATCAATATAGATGCACTTCACACTGCCCGCTAGCTGGGCCTGCATCAGGCTCATCGCCTGGAAATTTTCACTGTGTACCAACACTCCGCCCAGCGATTCCTCCAAGTCTTCTGGGGCAGAGAGCAACGTGTCGATGAAATCAGCGTCCTCGACAAAGAAGGCTGTGTCTATCATCAGAAACTGCCAAGCGGAGAGGAATGTCGATTTGAGTGGTACTGAGTAGCCTTTCAAATCCTGGATGCTATAGATTCTTTTCCACTCCTCTATCTGTTCCTTGTTTTGCAAGATCTTGGGCCATAGGGCTTTCGGCACTCGGTCGAGGGTGAAGCAGTAGTTCGTCTCCGTCACAAACTTGCGTTTTTCGAATACACGCTTCTGGAAGTCCTCGATCTGTGACAGGAAGGCAATGATTCTCACCCCAACGGCGCGTATGGCTTCAAGCAGCTGAAACCATCCATCCGCACGCTCCAACCCTCCGGCCGTTAGACCATCTAGTACAAGGACCTCGTTCTTCAGATAGAAGTCCAACTCACACATCAAGAACCCCGCTAGGTCCTTGTGTATGAAGTAGTCACGTGTATTCTTCCCCGTGTATCGTCGCAGGTGATGCTCAATGCGGGAGACTGAGCCACCTTTACCTGTCTTTCGGTATTCAACAAATACTGCTGCCAGAGTCGTTGGTACTTCCCGCAATGCCTTTCGCCTTGGTAGGGACGCAAGAGCAGCGGCGATGATGTTATCCTGTTGGTTCTTCTTCCCGTAAGTGATTGTCTCCTGATCTGTGAGTCTGCGGTACTCGAATGGCAAAGTCATAGTCTCCGCATCCGCAGAGATATCTTTCAACTGAGGTACAAAGAAACGGCGCGTGCCGCTCTTGACGTTGTCCTTCTCTGTCTGCGCCTCAACTAGCTTGAAGACAACACTCACATCACCGGCTTTCCATTGATAATCAGTGAAAGCCTCGCCAGTCTTTATGTAGTACTGATCCCTGTTGGCCCAATGGAAATGAACCTCCTCGCCATTGTAGGGGATCGCATATTTCTTCCGCCGCGAATATCGTCGCATAGAGAGGAAGTCACCATTGTCATAGTATCGACTGAAGAACGCCCAGAGGTGATTGAAGACCTGAGCTTCTACTTCATCACTCGACGCTGCCCCAACTGCCTTGGACCGGAGCTCCAGGTACTGCTTACCGAGCTTCGTCTTCGCATGGGCTTCGTCGAGTTTGCCGTCTGCATCAATAGCGTTATCGGCAAGACCCTCGCGAATCTTCTCCGCAAGTGAGTCAAGCTGCTCTGCGAGATCGCCTTGTTCCTTCAGAGCCCCCTTGCGCAGCTCTTGCTCGACAGCATCAATCAGATCGGCCTCAATGAACCGTTCGAGTACGGCCCGCTTCTGGTTCATGATACGGTAGATACCGAAATCCAGATCGGCACAGTCGAACTGGAACATCTCTCGCAGGAGCTCCTGGAACTTCTTGCGCGCCGCGCTCATGCCTATTCACCACTTTCTTCGTTGAATCCTGCTTTCCCCGCCCGCACCCACTCATCCACTTCGGAGACCTTGAATTTCCAGAGGTGTCCGACCTTGTGCGCTGGCAACCCGCGTTTCCGCAACCAACGATGCACTGTGTCCTTGCTCACCCCAAGGTGCGCCGCTGCATCCTCAAGCGAAATCCAAGGTTCAGATTCTTGCATGGCATTGTCCTTCTACGTCATCTGCGTTGCAAACCGTTGCTGACTATTGCATACTGATGCCAACACTCCAAGTGCGATTATTTAGGCACAGGAACGGACTGAGTCGCACCAACCGAGCCTGGTTGGCCACAGCGTCACTCTGGACAAACTGAAGATTCAGGGATAGAGATCTCAAAGATGGTGCTAGTATTAGTCGCCCACCAAGTCAATGGGTCCCCCGAGGCACCCCCCTAAGAGCAGATAGGTACCTGGGAGGACCCGCAAGCTGCCATTGATATTTTTTTCTGATTGTCCAATAAACCGCTTGACTTCTTTATCTCCATATTAAATATTATACTAGTGCCAATTCTGGCACCTTACCTTTAACCAATTACTATACATGGACATAATGAAATCCTACCGGCCCCGTGACCGGTACTTTGTACGTTTTCACGGTGTAGAATTCAACCTCCACAAAGCCTGTAGATTAGCCCAAGTTCCTTATGCCGCCGTCTATCGTCGCGTCCGTATCGGACTAACTCCCCAGGAAGCCTTCGATGCCCTTCTTGCCTGCAAGGAAGAGGAGGCGAACGGGGATGAGTAGGCGCCCTCCTGCCCAAGGAGAGGCCCTCACCTTCCAGGTCAGCGTTAACCAGAAATACGATCCCAAACTTTCAAAAGATGCCAACCACTCCCGAGTCGCCTCAGGCTGGAAAGTTGTAGAAGCGCCTTGGACCCTTGAAGCGGTTCAAGCCCTAGTCACCGAATCCGGAATCTCTCCCGCCTTCTTCACGGATGGCGAACGTGCGAATAGTTCATGGGAGGGCAAGGGCTCAGTCATGCTCGATTTCGATGACGGCTTGATGACCGAGCATGATCTGCTTTCTCTTCAACAGGGCTGGGAGTTCGACAGCTATATCTTCTCCAGCCAGAACCACCAGAAAGACAAGAATGGCAAGGGGGCCTGTGATCGCCTCCGCGCTTTCATCCCCCTAAGCCGACATATCTGCGATCAAGGTGAGCTAGAGGTCGTGAAGCAGTACTTTCTTGAGACGATCCCCGGCATAGACAGCTCCTGCTTTGATCCTGCTAGGTACTTCGCCCATGGCACGGACGAAGTCAGCTCCTTCGAGTGCGGACGTGGGTTCCTAGATGTGGATCGACTCACGGAGTACATGAGCTCATCGCCTCCAGGCGGGCACGCGAGATACACAGATCCAGTACTTGATGGCTTGAAGCGCGACGAGTTGGACAGATTGATAGGGATTCCCGTACCGGAAGACATCGAGATACCCGATCCAGGCTCCTATCCTGACTGTGTCCTGCAGGAGATCCGTCAGCATCCAGGAGGGCTACTCGCTCAAACGCTCTCAGGGACTCGCTCAGACGACAAGATGTACAAAACCTCACCCGATGGTTCTCAAGTTCACGACCGATCGATGCACGATATCTCGAACGCCGGAAGCTGCTGGCGAATTGGCTGTACCGCTCGTGAAGTCATTGAAACCATGCTCGCCTGTCCCCACGGCAAATCACGCCAAGAATGGGCGAAAGGACACTTCAAGGGATACGAGTATGTCCTTCACAAGGTCCGAGACGCCTACAAGCTTCACCAGAGTGAGAAAGAAGCCGATCTAGGCAGCGATCCACCGGCCATGGCAGAGAGGTTTCTGCGAAAGCAGTATCCTCACCAGGGGCACTGGCCGACTCTCCTTCGATGGCAAAATCGCCTGTATGCGTATGGCGGAACGCACTGGGCGCCACTGGAGGAAGCTGAACTCGACCACCAGATTAACGCCTTCCTGGGGACTACAGAAGTCCGTCAAAAGGCAGGGACACACTTCGAGGCTTCGGTGAAGCGCAATGTGATCGCCAGATCCCACCTCTCCAACAAGGTCGAGATAGGTCAGTGGCTCGATGGAAGAGATGAAGGATTCCTGATCAACCTCAAGAACGGGCTGCTGAATGTAAGAAAATGTGTGAGTGGTAAAGCACAGCCGATGCACGCCCATTCACCGGCGTTCTTCACGACCTCATGCCTAACCTTCCCCTACAATGACAAGGCGACTTGTCCTCGCTGGGTGCAGTTCCTGGATGAGGTCCTGCCAAATCCAGAGCTCCAGCGAATGATTCAGCAGATAATGGGTCTGTTCTTAATCCCGGACGCATCCTATCAGAGCTTCTGGGTACTTCTTGGTCAAGCAGGAACAGGTAAATCGACGATCAGTCACGTCCTCTCCAAGCTTCTTGGCGATGACAACGTATCGAACGCTTCTCTGGACCAACTAAGCGATCGCTTCATTCCGATAACCCTTCTTGGTAAGCTGGCGAATCTTTCGTCGGAGATTGAGACTCAAGACCTCAAGTCTGGGGAGAAGCTCATCAAGAACATCGTCGGGCAGGATAAGATCGCTCTCGAAGAGAAGTACAAGCCTGCGATCCATACGAAGATCACCGCCAGGTTGCTGTTCACCTGCAACCAGCTCCCGCTCTTCAAGGACTATGGTGGATCGATAGGACGCCGACTCATCATTATTCCGATGGACAAGAAGATCCCGAGAGAAAAGCAAGACATTGGGCTGAGGGATGATTTGGATGAGGAGCTTCCAGGCATCTTCAATTGGGCACTTGATGGCCTCAAAGACCTCAAGACCAATGGTCTATTCCAGGCTGCTGTATCCAAGAAGGCAGTGAAAGAGCATCTCGCTGAAGGCAAACCGTGGGAAGGCTGGATCGTCGATACCCTGGATTATGATCCCACATATTCCTCTGATCTCGGATGCACAGAAGTGTATCAGCATTTTGAGGCGCATTTCCAAGCGCTAGGATACCGACGTGTTGTGACTGAAGCCACTTTTGGAAGAGCTTTGAAAGAGGTCTACCCTCAGGTCATTAAGACTCGTCCCCAGGTCAACGGGCAGCGAGAGTACCGATACTCAGGACTGAAGTGGCGGAACAATGTCCCGCCTCCGGATCCGACACCGATGGGCATCTGATCTGCCCTAGATGTCCTGGAACCGTCCATGCAATTGGGAACTGCTAGGGCAGCGAAAGAGTGCTGTAAGCGCCTGAAATCCTTAAGCATACAAACATTCACACACTCTCTGCCCTAGCTGTCCTAGCAAAAACACAAACTAGTTTCCTAAGAGAAGTGAATAGTAAGAATAAAGAAGGAGTTGTGCGATTTGCTTGGACATCTAGGGCACCAAGCCTAAGGGAATAATAAACAACTACTTACAAATGCCCCAAAGAGGAGTTGCCTGGGCAGCTCTAGGGCAGAATTGGGAATAAGAACGATGTAGGTGCCTACTTACCTATATCACCAACCGTAAAACAATGTGCAAAACGAAAACACTAGCCCAGCTCTCGATGAAGAGCTGGTCATCAAACTCGCCGACCTTCTCGACGGGTTTTCACGCGAGCTACGACAGCTCGTCCTAGAACACAAGCAAACTTACTCACTCACTCACCTTCTCGATGCAGAAGGAGCCTCTGAGCTCCTCGGTCTCTCGGTCAGCAAGATCCGAGAGATGTGTGTAAAGGATGAGATCCCTCACATCTTCTTCGGCAGATCGGTTCGCTTCGATCCGACAGCTCTGAAGCTGTGGTGGGGAAAACTACAGAAAGGAGGCGAGTAGATGGCCTGTGTAAGGAAGCACCGTGGGAAGTGGGTAATTGACTATCGCGATGCCACAGGACACCGCCATGTCGAAGTCTCAGGGACAAACAAGAAGGAAGCCGAGCGACAACTCCGCCATGTCTTGAACCAAATTGAGACAGGAGCATATCGACCCGATGGCAAGAAGAAGCCTTTCAAAGAGTACGCAGAAGACTGGGTAGACAACAAGAAGGAGGACCTCAAGTACAACACCTGGGTCACCTACCGGGGCCAGGCAAGAATGTACCTCTTCGATGAGGATCTTGGGCTGGCAAGCCGGAAGCTCGCAACAATCGATCGTCCTGCAGTCGTCGACTTCAAGGCCAAGATGCGGAAGAAGTATCCGAAGCTTAGTAATCGGACTCTCAATGCAACGCTGATTCTTCTGGGAAGCATCCTTCAGAGCGCCTTGATGGATGGCTACATCATGATCAACGCAGCTCGCCTTGTGAAGAAGCTACCGCTCGAACATCGTGAGATGGAAATCCTGAAACCAGCTGAGATTCAGAAGGTTCTTAACGCCGCCAAGGAAAAGGACTGGAATCTCTACGTCATGATCTACTTGCTTGTCATGACGGGAATGAGACGTGGAGAGATGCTGGCCCTGGACTGGAAAGCGATCAACTTCGCTGAGAAGACCATTGTTGTAAGGAGATCCTACACCTCCAATCGATTCCAGAAACCCAAGACGAAGCTCTCGCGTCGCTCCGTGAACATGACGCCGTCGGTGATCCAGACTCTCAAGGAGCATCGAATGAAGAAGGGGAATCCATCAGCATCGACGCTTCTCTTCGATCGAGGCGATGGCAAACCCCAGGATCCGACGAACCTCTCTAAGGAGATCTGGACGCGAATCCTCCGAGGTGCCGGCGTGCGCGAATCCGTGAGAATTCACGATCTTCGCCATACCTTCTGCAGCATGCTCTTAGCTCAGGGAGCCAGCCCCAAGTACATCCAGAGCCAGCTCGGTCACTCCAGTATCATGGTGACCATGGATCGCTATGGCCACCTCATGCCAGAGACCAACCAGAAGGAAACGGAACTCCTGGACGAGACGGTGTTCGGCAAGGAGAAAGCAAGTGGGTACAAAATGGGTACATCGTAGAAATCCGTGGCCGGAAAACAACGAACCCTCACTGCTAACTTATTGCAGTGAGGGCTTTTGCAAGGTGACCCGCGTAGGATTTGAACCTACGACCACCTGATTAAAAGTCAGCCTGCCCACTCCCCGAGGGACTCACCTCAAACCCGCAAACCCCTGCATTACCCTGCTATACATAAGGTTCTATGCTTGACACTCCCCGCGAGAATCAGTAAGAATCTGGAACTCCCGGTAGCACCAGGGTAGAACTGTCAGTTATCCGAGAGGACTCAGATGCCTCACTACATCAATTTCACGAAGCGAACCATCGCGGCCCTCCCTCCTGCTGCGAAGGGCAAACGTGCTTATCACTACGACAAGAAGATTCCTGGCCTCTGTGTGGGAGTGACCCACACTGGGAATAAAAGCTACTACCTGTATCGCAAGATCCAACGACGTGCTGAGCGAATCTTTTTAGGGAAGGCTTTAGATCTTACGCCCGAACAGGCCCGAAACAAGGCTAGCCGCCTAAACGGTGAGATCGCACAAGGGATGAATCCACAAGAGGCGAAGCGCGCGCAACGAGGTGAACTCACATTGAAGGACTTGTTCCAGGAGCTGGAGGAGCGGCATCTCCTCTACCGCAAGGAAAAAACTGTCTCCGAATACAAGCGCCAGTTCCAGACCTACCTTGAACGGTGGCACAACCGTTCCCTCTCTTCCGTAACACGCCGGGACGTCCAATCTCTACACGGGCGCATCGGTAAGAAACATGGCCACTACATCGCCAACCGAGTGCTGGCTCTTTTGAAGCTTCTCTTCAACAAAGGAAAGGCATGGGGACACATCGCGGGTGAGAACCCAGCGACTGGCGTAGTTAGGTACAAGGAACATTCACGTGAGCGCTTCTTAGAACGGGATGAAGTTCGACGATTCATGATTGCCCTTGAGGAAGAACCGAACGGGACGATTCGAGACTGTCTCTACCTGTGCCTGGTGACAGGCGCTCGGCGCTCGAACGTTCAATCCATGCGATGGGAAGATCTTGATTTGGATAAAGGCCTCTGGCGAATTCCTGATACGAAGTCCGGTGACTCCCCCACCCTTGTCCTCGCAATGACCGCAGTGGATACACTTCGCGGCCGAGCAGGCACAGGATCTGAGTGGGTTTTCCCTGGATCAGGAAAGACTGGGCACCTAGTCGAATCCAAGACCGCCTGGAAGCGCATCTGCAAGCGAGCTGGCCTTGTGGACCTGAGGATTCATGATCTCCGTCGAACCTTCGGATCTTGGCAGGCGATCACAGGAGCAAGCCTTCCAATGATCGGAAAGACGTTAAATCACAAGACAGCCAGTGCAACTCAGGTTTATGCCCGGTTCTCAGAGGATCCCCAGCGTGAAGCGATCGAGAAGGCACTGTACGCTATGTTCAATACGTACGTAGAAAAGAAAGAACAGAATACTTCGAACCAGAGATTGGTTGTACTTGACTTAGAGGGGGAGGGAGGCATAAAGAAGGAGAACATCAGCAAATGAGATTATTGACGAAGCTCCCGGCACGGCTCAGAGGGATGACCCAATGGAGGTCAGGAGGGATTGCGTTTCTCAGAGAACCCTCCCTTGCTCCTTGGTCCACCCCTTCTATGAGACGTAGCTGGTGCGAATCTGAGAACCTGCGGCCCCAGGCTAGGGGCTATCTCGGAAAATGGCATCATTCGCAGATGCCAGCAGGCCAGGAGCTTTACTATGAAACACGAGTCCAATTGGGCCGAGTCGCCCCGACTATCCACACGTGAAGCAGCTGAATACCTCGGAGTCCAACCTTCGACACTAGAAGGTTGGAGATTCGGACGTATCGATCGCCAGCCGAATTACTTCAAAGTCGGTCGTCGTGTCTATTACCTCCGATCGGATTTAGATGCCTTCATAGAAGCTAGCAGGCGAGGAGGTGATGCCTGATGTCACGTCCCCTTGGCCAAAACCTTTCCTACAATCCTCAGAGAGCAGCCCTCCTCTATGGAAGAATCCCGCGCCGTGCCTGGGAGGACCGAACATTCTTCAATTTATCACCCTCGGCAAAGCTGTTGTACTGCTACATTGCAACTTCCCCCATTGCTGCTCCCCGCATGACAGGATGCGTGAAGGCCAGTCCCGCGATCATCGCTGAAAGCCTTGGCCCTACGTACACTAGCTCTGAGATAATCGAACTCGCGGCAGAACTCCAAGCTGCCGGCCTTCTACAAGTCGACTGGGAGGGGCGCCTGATATGGGCGCGCTCCCTATACTTTCCAGTCAACAATGAAGATTGGTTTCTTGGGCGAATGAGGGAAGTGGCGAACTTCCCTAGTGGACCGGTGAAGGACGCAATCCTCCTACATATGCTCAGGGTCGACGATCACTACCGTCAGGGCGATAATCCGGCATACGAGGAGATGGAGTTGTCAGGACTACTCTCAGCCCAGATCCTCGCGGTCATGTCAGGAAAATCGATCGTAGATCTAGCCGGTGGTGAGAATCAAATCGAATACGAAGGGGACCCAGACTATGACCTCCCCTACTAGTGTTCTTGCAACCCTTAGGACACCAGTGTCGACAGTAGTCATGACACATTCTTACTAATACTTTGACCCGAATGCCTACAAGGATGTCTATACGTACCCTCACTGGACTCTTACGAGAACACGAAGGCCCCTTCAACGCGATTTGTGTCAATTCCTCACTGCTTTCAGAGAGGTAAGACCCGGGAGTGGCATGACTCCAGCCGCTCAAGGCATGAGCTTGGACACTCGTGACTCTCAGGCCATATTCGACACGTAGGTAGGAATTGGGTCTGCGCATCCCTCCCAACAATCTTCCTATGCGTCCACGCAACTATATAGACATACACACTCGATCCAGGGGTACGTGTACGGGGACGGGTTATATTGTAAAGGTGTGGACGTGCCGTCACTGCAGATTGCCCAATGTGCGACGGCAATGGAGGAGGGGCCTGAGTTTTCCACTGAAGGACATTATGAAGCGTGATGTGGAGATATTGAAGGGCTGCGATCCGGACGACGCCTACGTGAAACAGCTTAGATGGCAGCTAGATTCCATTGAGAAGGAGCCGGAGTCCGAGACACAGAAGAAATTCGCTACGTGTATCACGTATACGCCGAAAAAGAACAACCTATCCCAGACATGCATTCCAGGCTATCGAGGGGGATGCTTTCGGTGGAAATTCTGTACGATGCTGAACCAGCTTTAACGGGCCTCTCATGCACTATGAGGTCGCAACTTTGTTGGAGCTTTGAATATCCTTCCCCATATGGCGCAATATAAAGCTCCTGGAGAGTCAATCATACAGGGCTCCCACACCTATGTCATCGAAACATGATTTTGGGGCTTAGAGCGGCACCTAGTATACGTACATGATGAACATTGCCGTCGCTACTTTGATAATTTGACACTATTATCCTATGCTTCTCGATGCCGGCTTCGAGAAGCATAGAGAGAATTCACCTTGGTTGCTAATCAGCGGATAAAATACCAGCACTGATGCCGTTACCTCGGTAGTTTTGCAGGATGATCTATTTGGGACAGTTTTCTCTTGAAACTGAGTATTTTCCCACTAGAATTGTTTAGACGGATTCAACAGATGGAGGTCTGATGTTTCATCTTCAATTTATTGCGCCAGCGCTGTCTTCCTTACTGAACCTACAAGCTGGTCAAGCAGACTCAGTGAAGAATGGAGTCGAGGCGGGTACGAGATTCGCAGATAGATTTGTGCAACAATTGCAAGGTCTCAATTACGTAGATACTCTTCTTGATTTGTTGACCATCGTCGCCATCTTTTTTGCCATTTTGTGGGGAATTCGTGGCCCTCTCACCAAGGCATTGAATTCGGCCTTAGCTCAACGCGGATTGAGTTTTGAAGATGAACTTGTACGAGATGCGATGAATGCATTGAGAGAACTAGCAATGGTAAAAATAGACAAAGCGGGCAGAAGCGATGAAGGCCCCAAGGGTGGTGTGCTCTCATTAAGTGAGGGTTTGAAGAATGGAGAACGAAGTCACTTAGAAAAGAACAAAGACCTATATCTGGAACTTCAAGATGCTAAGTTTTTTGCGACTCTTGAGCCTACAGATCAGATTGATCTAGCATTTTGGCGCTTCGAAACCCTTCTTGACCGATACCCGGAGCAGGAGGCCGTGCACTGGGAATATGGTACTTTCCTGCTCGATCGTGGCATGAAGGAACCAATGCCACTGAAATCCGATCTGTTTTCAATGGCCGTGGATCAATTCCGATCTGCATATAAGCTCAATGGCGAGAGCCATATTATCACTCACAATTTGGGTGTTTCCCTATTCAGATGTGAAGAGTATGCGGAGGCTGCAGAGTACTTGCAGAAGGCCAATGACCAGGAAATCTCTGCAGAAAGTCTGATCTATCTAGGACTCGCAAATTGGAAGATGGGTGAGTACGAAGAGGCGAAGAGGATTACCGAGGAAGCTGTAAAGATTGCTAAAGACCATAACGATCATGAGCGTGTAGTTAAAGGCATGAATAACATGGCGTACTACCTTTTTGAGATTGCCGATGCTCTTCCAAAAGAGAAGAACCAAAAGATTCCAGAAGGGGATGGAGAGGCTTTAGCCAAAGCTATTGATGCGATCCAAGATGTGGTGAGTATTTCAGAAAGCGAATTTCACATGAAATCCCACTATTGGGACACACTTGGATGTATCCAGTTATGGTCTGGCGACTATGTAGAAGCTTTTGCGTCCTTCAAGAATGCCCTTCGCCTCAATCAGAAACCTCTCTATGTGGAGCACTTCAGACGAGTGGAATCTTTACTCAAAGGGAAATGATAGGAAGACATCCTGGATAACTGGAAAGCCCCCAATGAGGGGGCTTTCGTTTTTTTTCTCTCTCTCACCAAATTGACTTTAGACCCGAGTGGTGTCGTGCCTATTCGCTGTCGTCGTCTGGATCAAAGTATCTCATTGTGCCTCCCAGGTTGGTAGCGCCAAAAGTATAGCGCAGCCCCGACAAACTCTCTACCTAAAAGCAGTTAACTGAAGTCCATCGGTGTGTTTCACAGCTGGCTCAAAATAGCCTTGGCTTAGTATGTTGTCTACCCTGAACTCAAATTTCATGGGAATTTCCTATCCACCTTGGAATCATTTCGTTCCCATTTTGTAAGATTTTGAGCAACAATTCTCCCAATGTGCTTGACGCTCTAGGCGCGGCTCTTCGCTAGAATATTTGCTGCTAGTGGGCAGGTTACTCCATTGTTAATGAGCAATTTACGTCACTCACTGACAATTCGACGGGCTCTAAACTCCTACTCGTTGGTTGTCGAAATATAGAATCGAACCTCCGCAAAGGCACGAAGAAGGAGCACTATTCCATGCTCATGCAGTTTCTCTGCCATGAAATCCAATGGATCGAGATCTCGGGACAATCTAACGGTATGCGACATCCTGGGTTTCCACTTTTTTCATCGCCAATACCTCCAGTGCCTGCCCTCCCACATCTCACATCAAGATCGAAGCGCAGTACCACACAATCTGAGAAGTACATGCTGAATGTTTGCCCACAACGTTGAGAGATGCAAATTTCTTCAATTTGGACATTTTCTTGGAACACGTATGTTTAATGCAGAGCTAGCTGGACGAATTCGGGGATGATTGCGCACCTTATTCAAAATCTAACATTTGTAGGGAAGTTGATACACTCCGAGGCGCATGTTAGTAGCTCCAAGTGGTGTTGGTGCAAGCTTCCTTTACAGCTCCGCGAGGTTATGACAACAGAAACAACATCACGGATGAATCATGAAATTCCAAAACCTCTTCAAGAAAAAATCAGATACTAAAGAATCAGAATCTCTGGGGAAGCCCAGGAAAATTGAAGAACAACAGTCTCGTTCTATGGAACCTAGGTGTTCACCGGGAGCAGAGTTGTACATCCAATCTCTCCTGAGAAGCGGCTATACAAGAGAGCAAGCCGAAGAGCTGGTCAAGTACTTCTACTAAGTACAGGTTACATGCAAAACCGGGTCGAAGCTCACACTGTAAATCTATTGGTGACGTCCCCCTAACGCACGTAAGCTGTCATGCTATACTTCTTGCATAGGTGGATGAGACATGAGCTTTACAGTACGTGACTTCTTCAAACAGTATCCCACCGATGAAGCCTGCCTCGATCATGTGATGTAGACCCGCTTCGACGCAGAGGTCACTTGCCCCAATTGTGGGAAGACGGGAAAGTTCCACCGCCTTGCCAAGCGTCGCGCCTACTCTTGCTTGTGGTGTGGAAGTCACATCTATCCATGTGTCGGAACACCTTTCGAGGAATCCGGCACTCCGCTTCAACTCTGATTTTTTTCATCTTTCTGTTCACATATTCTCGCAATGGTGTCCCGGCCAAGGAGCTTGAACGTCAACTTGATTTCACCTACAGGGCTGCCTGGAGGATGCTACGAAATCAAGAATTACATGACCGAAGTGGACGGCGACAGACCCCTCGGAGGGCATGTAGAAATCGATGGAACTTACATCGGCGGAAATTCTCATGGCAAGGGTCGCGGCCCGATGGCTGCGACAAAGTCATTGTTCTCGGAATGCTCGAACAAAACGGCGATGTGGTGACACGCCATGTTCCCAACACTCGCCGCCTGATTCTCGAACCTCACATCCTAGAATACGTCGAAGCCGGAAGTGAGATCAGCACCGACGAACACGGCTCCTACACCGGACTGAACCGCCTCAGGTACAAGCACGATTCCGTCACTCATTCCATCGGTGAATACGTGGACGGAAATTGCCACATCAACAACATCGAAGGCTTCTGAGGCAGCTCGTGCGCTCCATCGAGGCATTTATGTTCACACATCCCGCAAGCATCTTAGCTCTTACCTCGGGGAGTTTGAGTTCCGTTACAATCTCCGGTTCAGATGTTTCTTCGGCTTCTGGGGAGCCATTGAGCATCCGGCCCAGGATCTTATTTAGTCGACCAGAATCGCCAACGACGGAGTGACATTTTGGGAATGCCTCCAGATTGCTCTGATCTCTCAAGATCCTTAAAGAGTTTCTTCGTTTTCCTCTCAAACTTCCTCATCTCCCTTTCGGTAGAATGGCTGATGCTAGACTTCACGCCATCTGGATCAACACCAATCATCCCACGCCTAAACATGGTGGGAATACCATCCGCAGTAATGCGAAACTGCACTTGATAGATCCCGCGTAGAAGCTCTCGATGCTCAATGTCCCCATCAATTAGTAGGTGCCTTTTATTCTCACCGACTTCAATGAAACCAAAACTCGCACCAATCCTTGGGGGGAGATCTATCTCTTGGCGTCCCATGTTTGTCTCAGGAAGGTAGCCCTCTGCCGACGCCTCGGGGTAGCTTTTTGACCCGACAGGGATAACGCATACATGGATCTTCACGGACTTGAGCGGCTTCATTCTGTGATTATTCGTGACGGAAATTCGGCTCCTTAGAACAACGCTTCCGTCATCCAACTGAATTGGCATCTGAAACAGCGGCACCGAGTTTTTTGCAAGTGAGATTGGATTACCAAATCTATCGTCCCATGATTCCTTGATCTGTCTGCGAAGAATCCACGCAAACGAAACCATCATCAAAGCGAAGTAGGCCGCATCTGTCCAATCGAATCCACCCCCAATCATTTTGGGCACCCTTGGCCGAAGCCAATTGAAGGCCCCGAAGCCGAATGTCCCCCACGAAATGGCCTTATCAATGAAGCGTAGAAATTTCTTTCCCATGCTATTAACCCTACTCGAAGGTGCCTATTCATGCCAATTTCGGAATACGTGTCCCGAGGGTATAGTCGCCAATCTGTTTACATCAATCCATGTAAAGCACTTAAACGTGTTTGTCCCCCACCATGCGATCGCGGATCCATTTCTGCACAGCCTTCAGCTCGTACCGCTTCAACTGCCCCAGCTTTACGAACGGGAGGCCGTGCTTACGCGATAACTCATCGACGTGGTTCCGACTCTCGCCGAGGTAATCTGAGATTGCGCCAATGTCCAAAAGCGCCTCATTCGTCGCCGTCACCTGCGCCTCCGCCGACAGCTCCTCGGCCAGCTCCAAGATTCGTCGTGCAATATCACCAGCTATTCAGTCTCGGATCTTATTCTCGATTGAATCACACATACCTACCTCCATGGAATTAGGGTTAGATAGATAGGCAATTCATCGTCCTATGAGCTTTCCCCAATAACGGAGTCTATCTCGTACATCAAGATGGCAGTATGGAATACAACACGACGTGAATCTTTCCAGAGTAGATTGGAACCTTCCCTTTGCGATCCATGCTCTTGCCTCTGAATGAGAGGGATCAACTTCTCCAAGCATCGAAGTAATGCATCGAGGCAAGCTACTGTCGTCTTGCCTGCCCCAGGCTTACACGATTTGATCACCGCTCTGATTCGCTCGATTGTCTTCGTTGGATTTGTCTCAAAGTCGGTAGCTTTCGATAGTTCCAGGGCTGATTTGGCGAATTCTTGAACCGCCTCTCTACAGATATGCCCGATACGAGTATGTTCGGAGCCAGAATCTGCGACCCATAATGCGCCTTGAGCCTCAAGCCACCTATCAAGAGCTTGACCATGTCTCTCCCGAAAGATGGTCGAGTAAAGGTACTGTTGGACACTCAATTCAACTTGCCTCACCCCCTCTGCTTCCTTCTCCCGAATTTGCTCGTAGTAACTAATCCCTTCAGGAGTAATGTGAAACTCAAGAGTCCCGGGATGATCAAGCTCTCGCACAAGTATCAGACCTTGTCTCTGTAGGATAGCGAGATCATATTCGGTAGTATGCGTACGGTCGCCTAACCCGGGATGATTCAATCCCACTCTGATACCATCCATTTCGAGTGCAGTAAGGAAGGGTTGACGTTGACTCCGTTCGACACTCCGATGGGCCTCTACAAGCAACGCTAAGAGATTGGTCTGATCTGACTGAAGCTGAGTCATGTTAGCGGTCCCTTTGGATTAGACCAATCACACCCTAGAGTATGGGAATGCATTCTTAATTTGATACGCTAGGAATTGCCCTGCGGATGGCGCAGCCATTAAGCCTTCATGAATTGAAGAAGGAACGTTGTAATATTGGTACACAGTCCCGTTCTTAAATTCGACTTCAAGAGTCTCCGATCCCGGATCATATCCGACGGAGACTATGTGAGAAGATACGACTGCATTACGATTCACTTCATCTCCTCTGCATCTGCATTCTTGACAGTGGTCCTAGGAATCTCAACTTTTGAAATCCGTGCTAACGGAGATTGAGCGCGCCAAGATGCAACGACTCGTTCGTAACTCTCAATCCTCTTTGAGAGGCCCCATTGCTCTGCAACTTCGGGATCTGCACTTTGTGGACGTTGACTTATCTTCGGAAGTGTAATTCGACACCTTAGGGGCAATGTAGCGGCTTCACCTGTTACGATCGCCTCTCCTGTTCTCAGTACTGGAAGCATGTCCATCACTGAGTTGATATTGTCCGGCAAGGTCCCCTGGATGTGGGCGCGATCACGAGAATTGGACATTCTCATCGCGAAGAAGGTGCCACATTGTGACAGTATGGTTTCATCAACCTCAGAAGGGCGTTGACTAACAATCATCGCCCCTATTCCATACTTCCGTCCTTCCTTAACTATTCTTTGTGTAACCTCTCTAGCAGTATTCGACGAGTCCGACGTAAGATAGCGATGAGCCTCTTCCATTACGACAAGGAGGGGGCGAGACCGACCGCCTTCACTCTTATCCCTGCTCCAGAATAATGCTTCATAGATGATCTTCAGGATTGAGCCGACTAAACGAATTAGGACAGGACTTGGTATCCCAGACAAATCCAGAACGGTCACAGGCTTCCCATGTCCCAACCAACTTTCCAGCAATGATGGGAGATCAAGTTCCGTATCTCCCTCAAGATCTGGTTCATATCCATCCGGGTGTAATAGGAAATCATACTGTCGATCCATCATTCTGGATCTGAGTGTCAGAAGCTGACGACGAACACCGGGGGCATTAGTATTGATGAAGGGACCCTTTGCACCCATCGCATGAGGTTTGTAACGAGGTGGAACCATTGATTCGGGATCACCAGATTCCTCTAGTGCTGGGACATCACGAGATTCACCTTCCAGAGTCTTCAGCTCTAGATCAATCATATCATACCAGAGCTTCTTCAGACTGAAAGGAATCGGTGTGTCAATTGTCAACGATTGCAAGGAAGCTCCTGGATACTCCCTCTTTCCTAGTGAATCTTCTTTCAGTGCAATTATCTTATCATAGAAGTGCATTCCTTTATCGTCTGACAACCCACCTGTAAGGAAATCCAACAATTCTCGCGGCTCCAGCGCCCAATATGGGATCCTTAGCTCCTCTTCTCCCCGAGTGCTTCCGACACGGAAGACACTTGCAACATCACTCAGGGCCTCCCCGTATTCGCCATGAATATCGAGCATAAGAATTCGAGCACTCGGATACATCGAGGGCTTTTCCCCGGCAACGATAGACCGGATTAAACTTGCTACGGTTGTAGATTTTCCGGATCCTGTTGCTCCAAGTATTGAACTGTGACGCGTAAGTATCTTACTGATGTCAACTCTTACTAGGACATTCTCTGCACTTGATAGGCGACCAATCGCAACATGGCCGGGATCAGTGGAACAGCCGTATATCCTTGCAAGATCCTTCTCAGTAACAATGTGTACTTCATCGTTAACATTTGGATGTTGACTTATTCCGCGCTCAAATGCTGATCCTATCGACTCGCCCACAAGTTGGACTCTTAGCCAATTCGCACTTGTGATTTCTTCTTCAACTGGAGCAGCGTTCGCTCCGGCTTCTGTAACGATCCCAAAGAGATCCTGGAAGCCAAGTGGAATTCGCACGAGGCTTCCCACTTGAGCGATGGTGTATAAACTACCACCAATTATCGCAGAACCTGAGGTAAGTGTATCTGCGAGTAAGACATTTACACCTGAGCCTGAGACTGCTCCTACATGACCCAAGAGGGTCTGCGATTTCAAGACATTACCTCTGGGATACTGAGCTCTTGAGACGGTTGTTGATCTGCGTGAATCAGTGAAATGAAGCGACAGAAATTTCCAAAGTCTCCTAAAAGAAAACTTCCCTTGTCCTCATCCACTTTCCAGAAGCTTTCTCTGATACTTTCCCAATCCTTCGCCGGAAGATCTCCAGTACGCCAGTCAGCTGAGATCGTGTTAATCTGAGCCCCATCTTTGGCATAGACACTCATATTTGTACGCTTTGTGGCAATCTTACACGCTTCAGCTGACTTCAGATTTCCGAATTGGAAGGCGAATGTGACTGCAGATGGATTTGCCGATAGACATTCATCAACCACAGCAGAGATATGAGCGTCTCCATAGGAGAATCCACAACTGATGAGCAAGGTATCTGGCTGGAGCAAGAATGTTCTAAGACGATCAAACAGGGCGATGAAGGGTAGCTTCTGAATGTGCTCATACTTCAGATGATCTGGATAGATTAGGCTCGTATCCTTACGCCTTCCGGTGCGAACAATGCTTCCGTTATCCTCTTGCCACCCTATTGAACCATGAAGTTTCCATACTCGTGCCCAACGAGCTGGCAGCTCATCACTTGATATACTAGCAGGATCAAAGAATGGCTTGTGGGATCCAGTGAATCCATCGAAGAAAGGGATTTCTGCCCTTTCGAGCGATTCTTCAATCAATAGATCATAGTTCGGAGAGAATATCTCAACTGGGAACGCACGTTCAGTTCCTCCAATCCAAGCTGCTAACTCAGTGAATGCATTTCGTTCCCTTGGCAGTGGTGCCGAGGTGATACCTCCAATCCTGGTACATATGGATTCTCCAAGCGTATGAAATCCACTCGAATCTAAGCCGTGCATCTTGGTTGAACCAATCAGTGCCGAAAGTGATCGCACGCGAGAGAGCATGTGCTCGATGTTCTTGGAGCCCTCCGGGAGTTCAGATTGAACTGCTTCGAGAGCTGCTTTCTGATCCCCGGCATGACTATCAAGAACAAGCGCTGTTAGACCCTCAATAGTAGGGATCAATGGAACACCAGTTGGATCCAATTTACCAGAAGCTGAGTCGATCCTGAGGCTAGCTGAGGCGCCAGCACCTAAGAGGAGTCCAATACGTTTCCTACCTTGGGCAAGGATTTGACGCAATTCCATCATGTACCGATCGGGATTGTGAACGGTGATCGACATCGATACTCCCTCGATGAGAATCTGGATTATGGCGAGTTAGCTCTCGGATACCTTTGATTTCGATTGTTCTAGCACTCTTCCAGAAATATGTATTAAGCGGATCCTGCAAAGAGACCATGACTATCGCAGACTATACCGAACGACTACCTGGAATAGCAAGCTACGCCAGGTATCAGGCATTTCCGTCAATTCTATTTTTCAGAATTAATATGAAGAATCTGTGCGGGCCTGATACAAAGACCCCACCCCCGTCGATCGAGGGGGACCGGGGGTTGATCCCGTTGTAATTCGTTCCAGTTTGAATCAGGTCAAGTGCGGCGGTAGCCGACGGCAGGTGCTAAGCTTTGCCCTGCGGTAGCACCAGGGTAGAACTGAGCCCAGGCGTCCCAACGACAAGGAACCCACCTCTCGGCAAGCCCTTGCCTCAGTTCACTTTATAGGTGACCCGCGTAGGACTTGAACCTACGACCACCTGATTAAAAGTCAGATGCTCTACCAACTGAGCTAGCGGGTCATATCGCCTGAGTTTCGGCCCCGGCTGTGCAGGCCTGGATTTTGCCGAAGGTCTTCCAACCCCTCCGCCCCCACTCAACCGCCGTCCCCGGTGATCGAGCCTAGAATCTGTCGAGACCGCGCCCATCGCGCAAGCCCCCGCCCCAAAATCGAGCTAAAACTCGCCCGCGGGAATGATCTGCTTCCGATCCGGACCCACGCTCACGTACAAAATGGGCGTCTCCAGCTCATCGGACAGGAACTTCAGGTAAACCTTGGCGGCCTCGGGTATCTCATCCCAATTGCGCGCATCGCCCAGCTTCTCACTCCAGCCTTCGAACTCGCGCAACACGGGCTCGGCCCTCTCGAGCAGGGAAAGATCGCGCGGGTAATCCTGATGAATCTCATCACCGATGCGATAGCCCGTGCAAACCTGCACCTTCTTCATGCCGCAGAGAATGTCGAACTTCGTGATCACCAGCTGCGTCACGCCGTTCACCTCGGCCGAGTAGCGCGCGGCCACCAGATCGAACCATCCGCAGCGTCGCGGGCGGCCCGTGGTCGCGCCAAACTCGGCGCCCTCCTGCCTCAGCGATTCGCCCTCTTCGCCATGCAGCTCAGACGGGAAGGGGCCGTTGCCCACCCTTGTGCAGTAGGCCTTGAAAATGCCGATGACATCGCCAAGGTTTTTCGGCGCCACACCACTTCCCACAATCGCCCCACCAATGGACGGGTTGCTGCTGGTCACGAAAGGATAAGTTCCGTGGTCCAGATCCAGCATGGTGCCCTGCGCGCCTTCGAGCAAAATATCCTTGCCCGCGCGCATGGCGTCCTGCAGGTAACGATGCGAATCCACCAGCATGGGCTCGATCACCGGCTTCACGGCCATGACCTTGTCCACGGTTTCCTTTGGGCTCAGCGCTTCGGCATCGTAGAGCGCGGCGATGGTCCGATTGATCTCGATCACGCGCTCCATGAGAATGCGCTCGAGCCGCTCATCCTCTTTCGCGTACATCTCGGCCCGCAGGCCGGTGCGAGAAGCCTTGTCCTTGTAGGCCGGCCCGATACCACGACCCGTGGTACCGATGCTCTTGCCCTTTTTCGATTCCTCTTCAAGCCGGTCCAGCACCTTGTGATAAGGCAGCAGCATGTGCGCTGAACTGCTCAGGAATACACGCCCCTCCACGGCCACGCCGCGGGCGCGAAGGCCGGCCAGTTCCTCGGCCAACTCCAGCGGATCCACCACCAGACCTCCGCCGAGAATGCAGTCCTTGCCCTCCATGAGAATGCCCGAAGGGATCAGGTGGAAAATATACTCCTGCCCCTCGGTACGTATGGTGTGCCCCGCATTGGCGCCTCCCTGGAAACGCACGACCACGTCATGCGACTCCGCCAGGAAGTCCACAATCTTGCCCTTGCCCTCGTCGCCCCATTGTCCACCCAGGACGACGGTGGCCCGTCCGCGCTTCTCGCTCATCGGGATTACCTTTCGGAAGGATGGGAAAGCCGACCCAATTTAGAAGGGCCAGAGTCCCCTGTCAACGAAGCATCTGTACTCGGCCGGCTTCCAGGGTCGCATCCACCCAGGCTCTCAGCTCAGGCTTGCCCTCGCCGGTCACGGAGGAGAAAAACTGAAGGGGCACTTGGGTTTGCAGCTCCAGCGACTTCAGGATCATGCTCTGGTGCTTCTGCCGTTTTCCGCGGGAAATCTTGTCGGCCTTGGTCAGGGCCAGGAAAAATGGCAGCTCGCTGGCCACCAGCCAGGCAACCATCTGCTTGTCCTGCTGGCTGGGCTCATGGCGGCAGTCCAATAGCTGCACCACGCCGACAAGCTGGGGCCGGCCCTTCAAATACTCCGACATGAAGCGCCCCCACTCAGCCTTGATGGATTTGCTCACCGCGGCAAAGCCATAGCCAGGCAGATCCACCAGATGACCGCGGTCGTCCAGGTTGAAGAAATTGAGGAGACGGGTTTTGCCGGGTTTACCACTGACCTTGGCGAGTGCCTTGCGCCCGGCGATGGTGTTCAGCAGGGAAGACTTGCCCACGTTGCTGCGCCCTGCAAAGGCCACCTCGGGCACCTTGGCCCGAGGACAGCCTTCCAAAGCTTTCGCACTTGTCACGAACTCCAGGCGTTTCCAGCTCATCAGCTCGGCGGAGGCGCCGCTCCGCTGCGGCCGGAAGGACGCGAAGGCGCAGGTTTCTTGCTCTTCCCAGGCACAAGCCCGGGCATTTCCGTGAGCGCTGCAGTGAGCACCTCTTCGATGCTCTCCACGAAGACCAGGTTCAGCTGCTCCTTCACGGAGTCGGGCAGTTCGGGAAGGTCCTTCTCGTTCTGCTTGGGCAACAGCACGGTCTTCATGCCCAGCCTCTGCGCCGCCACGGTCTTCTCGGGCAGACCGCCCACGGCCAGCACCTTGCCGCGCAGGGTGATCTCGCCGGTCATGGCCACGTCGTGGCGCACCGGTATACCCGTGATCGCACTCACCAGCGCCGTGGTCAGGGCCACGCCCGCGCTGGGTCCATCCTTGGGCACCGCACCCTCGGGCACGTGAATGTGCACGTCCTGGCTGGTGAACAAATCCTTGTCGATGTTCCACTGTTCCGCGCGACCGCGAACAATGGTCTGCGCAGCCTTGGCGCTTTCCTTCATCACATCGCCCAGCTGTCCGGTGAGGATGAACTCGCCCTTGCCGGGGATCAGTTGTACTTCGATGCTCAGGGTTTCGCCGCCCACGCTGGTCCAGGCCAGACCCGTGGCGATGCCCACCTCGTCGGCCTTGTCCTTCATGGCGTTGATGAAACGCGGCGGTCCAAGCCACTCTTCGAGCATCTCGGAATTCACCTCGACGCCAGTGACGCCCTTCTCCACCACCTGCCGCGCCGTCTTGCGACACAGGGCCGCCAGTTCGCGCTCCAGGTTTCGCACGCCCGACTCGCGAGTGTATTCACTCACAATGCGATCGAGCACCGCGTCGGAAATGGTCAGCTGATCTTCCATCAATCCATGGGCCTTGATCTGCTTGGGAATGAGGAAGCCTCGCGCGATGGCGCGCTTCTCATCCTGCAGATAACCGGGAATGCGAATGATCTCCAAGCGATCGCGTAGCGGCCCGGGAATTTCGTGCAGGTTGTTGGCCGTGGTAATAAAGAAGACTTCGCTGAGGTCGAAGGCCACTTCCAAGTAGTGATCGCTGAAGGTGTGGTTCTGCTCGGGGTCCAGCACTTCCAGCAGCGCGCTGGTCGGATCGCCACGGAAGTCCATGCCCAGCTTGTCCACCTCGTCCAGCAGGATCACCGGATTGCGCGTGCCCGCCTTCTTCAGCGACTGCACGATGCGACCCGGCATCGATCCGATATAGGTGCGGCGATGTCCGCGGATTTCCGCCTCGTCGCGCACGCCACCCAGGCTGATGCGCTGGAACTTGCGGCCCATGCTGTCGGCAATGGAACGCCCCAAACTGGTTTTACCCACACCCGGAGGCCCCACGAAACAAAGGATGGGGCCCTTCATCTTGCCGCTCTTCTTGCCCTTGCGGGTGAGCTTGAGCACCGAAAGGAACTCGAGGATGCGCTCCTTGACCTTCTTCAGGCCGTGGTGATCGTCGTCGAGCTTCTCGGCCACCTTGACGATGTCCAGGCGATCGCGACTGCGCTTGCGCCAGGGCAACGCGAGCAGAGTTTCGAGATAGGTGCGAATGACCGAGGCCTCGGGGCTCATAGGCGGCATCTTGGCCAGACGATCCAACTCGCGCATGGCGGCCTCTTCGCCGTCCTTGCTCATCTTGGCGCTTTCGATGTTGCCGGCGATTTCATCCAGCTCGCTGGCCTCGTCATCTTCGTGACCCAGCTCACGGCGGATGGCCTTCAACTGCTCGTTCAAATAGAACTCGCGCTGATTGCGCTGAACCTGGCTCTTCACCTCGGTTTCGATCTGACGTTCCAGCGCCAGGATCTCCATTTCCTCGGTGATCACACGCAGCAAAATGCGCATGCGCGCCAAAGGCGAGGGCTCTTCCAACAAAGCCTGCTTCAGCTCGATTTTTTCGGGGATGTGCGTGGCGATGGTGTCGGCCATGAGCAGAGGATCATCCACATTGTCCAAACTCATGAGCACACCGTCGGGCACGCGCTTGTTCAGACTCACATACTCGCGGAACTTCTCCTGCAGGGTGCGCATGAGCGCTTCGGCTTCGGCCTCGTCCACTCCGCCATCATCGGTGAGCAGATCGAACTTCACGCGGAAGTACTCGTCGCCGCTCACATAGTCGAGAATGCTGACACGACTCAGCCCTTCCACCAGAATTTTCATGGTGCCATCGGGCAGGCGCAGTAGCTGAGTTATCTGCACGAGGGTGCCCGTGCGATGAATGTCCTGAGCCGTGGGCTCGTCGATATCCTTGTCCTTCTGCGTCGCGACGATCAAAACGCGATCGTGCAGCATGGACTCCTCCACCGCCGCCACGGAACTCGGGCGGCCCACCAACAGGGGATGGATCATGGAGGGAAAGACCACCACGTCCCGCAGGGGAAGCAGGGGTAAGGGGTCTTCCAGATGGAACACCTTGTCCTGATACTTGATCTCCACCTTGTTCTCCTCAAATAGAATTGCCGGACGGCGCCAGGCCGCCCGGCGGTATTCACTCCGCAGGCCTAGGCCTGACGCGCGCCTTCGTCGTCGCTCAAGAAGAGTTTGGGCTCGCCCCCACTAATGATGCTCTCCTCGGTCATTACGATGCGCTGGATGCCGGTCTTCGACGGCATCTCATACATGAGGTCTGTCATGACCTCTTCCATGATGGAACGCAGGCCCCTGGCCCCGGTATTGCGCTCCGTGGCTCTTCTGGCCACGGCCCGAATGGCGCCCGGATCGAATTCCAGCTTGATGTTCTCCATGTCGAAGAGCTTCCGGTACTGCTTCACCAGAGCGTTCTTCGGTTTCACCAGAATCTCCACCAAGGCGGACTCCGACAATCCGTGGAGCGATGCCACCACTGGAAGGCGTCCCACCAACTCGGGGATGAGCCCGAACTTTAGCAGATCCTGGGGTTCGGTTTTCAAAAGAATGTCATCCTGGCTTTTCTGCTTCTTGCTCAGGATTTCCGCTCCGAAACCGAGGGTTTTGTTCCCGATGCGCTGCGAGACGATATCGTGCAGGCCATCGAAAGCGCCGCCCACGATGAACAGGATGTTCTTCGTGTTCACCTCGATGTACTTCTGCTGCGGATGCTTGCGCCCGCCCTGCGGCGGCACATTGGCAACCGTGCCTTCGAGAATCTTGAGCAAGGCCTGCTGCACGCCCTCGCCCGATACATCGCGCGTAATCGACGGGTTGTCGCTCTTGCGGCTGATCTTGTCGATTTCGTCGATGTACACAATGCCGCGTTCGGCGGAGGCCACATTGTAGTCGGCCGCCTGAAGCAGACGCACGAGGATGTTCTCCACGTCCTCGCCCACATAGCCCGCCTCGGTGAGCGTGGTGGCGTCGACGATGGCAAAGGGCACCTTCAGCAGTGAGGCCAGGGTGCGCGCGAGCAGGGTCTTGCCCGTACCCGTGGGTCCCAGCATGAGAATGTTGCTCTTCTCCAGCTCCACTTCATCGGCCTCGCGCAGATGGAAGATGCGCTTGTAGTGGTTGTAAACCGCCACCGCCAGCGTGATCTTCGCGCGATCCTGACCGATCACATAGTGATCGAGCTTGCCCTTGATTTCCTCGGGCTTGGGGAAATCCTCCTCTTCGAAGAGCGGTGGAACCACCATCTCCTCTTCGAGGATGTCGTTGCAGAGCTTGATGCATTCATTGCAGATATAGACATTGGGACCGCTGACCAGCTTGGCCACCTCGTCCTGTCCTCTACCGCAAAATGAACACTTTATCATTTCGACTCCTATGCAGCCTGCTGAGAAACTAGTCTCGGTCGCGCTGGCTGAAAAAACGCCGCAGGTCGAGGAAGAAGGAGGAAGGTGATACCGATGCGTATCATCGACGACGAGTGACGAAGAGCTGCTGCGTTTTTTCGCCAGCCCCTCGGGTTCGCATGCTTTGCGATCCACTGCATCGTTGCTCTTCCTCCATGATGTCGTTGCATCACGCTCGTCATCTCGCCTTGCATTGGATCGCAAAGCATGTCGAACGCGATCAGATCTAGTTTCTCAGCCGGCTGCATCGGCCTAGTCGCCGGCTTTGAGGTTTCCGGCCTTCTCCATGACGCGATCCACGAGGCCATAATCCAGGGCCTCCTGCGGAGTCATGAAGTAGTCGCGATCACTGTCCTTGGTGATCTTCTTCACCGTCTGCCCCGTCATTTCCGCCATAAGCTGGTTGAGCTTGTCGCGAGTTTTCAAAATCTCGCGGGCGTGAATTTCCATGTCCGTGGCCTGACCCTGAGCACCGCCGCTGGGCTGGTGGATCATGATGCGGGCGTTGGGCAACGAGTAACGCTTGCCCTTAGTTCCCGAGGCCAGCAGGAAAGCTCCCATACTCGCGGCCATGCCCATGCAAATGGTCGACACGTCACTCTTGATATACTGCATGGTGTCGTACATGGCGAGGCCCGCCGACACGCTTCCACCGGGAGAGTTCAGGTAGAGGAAGATGTCGCGATCCGGGTCCTCCGCATCCAGGAACAAGAGCTGGGCGATGGTCAAATTCGCCACGTGGTCGTCGATGGGCGACCCGATGAAAATAATGCGGTCCTTGAGCAGGCGGCTGTAAATATCGTAGGCGCGCTCGCCCCGACCCGACTGTTCGATGACCATGGGAACCGGCATGTAGCTTGTAATCTCACTCATCAGGTATCCATCCTTGGAAAATCTTACCCTATCCCTAGGACTGAGGTGGAGTCTCGGGAATGGCCTCTTCCTTAATTTTTGCATTTTCTCTGAGGAAATCCAGAACTTTACGGTGAAGGAGGTCTTCTCGGACCCGTCCTTCCGCCTGATGCTTGGCGAAAGACTCGCGAATCTGGTCCACTTCGACGCCCTCCTGCTCCGCGATCTTCTTCATATGTTCCTCGAAGTCCTCATCGCTGACAGCGATTCCCTCCTGTTTCCCCAGGGAATCGAGCAGGAACCAACGCTTGATTGCAAATTCCGCACCCGGGCGGAAGTTCTTGCGAGCGTTTTCCTTATCCTCGTCGCTCATCTCGCCGCCGGCCCGTTCCACCTGCTCCTCGAGCATGGCTTCCACGTAGCGGGTAACCATGGAGGGGGGAACCTCGAAATCGTTCTTGGCCACCGAAGATTGAATCAGCGCGGCGTCCAGGCGCTCGCGATTACGGCCCTCAACTTCGAGTGCGATATTCGCCTCGATGCGCTCTTGCAGCGCGGCCACGTTTTCAAAATCGCCGAGTTCCTTGGCGAAGGCGTCGTCGAGTTCGGGCAGGTGCTTCTCTTCGAGCTTCTTGAGCTTGGCGTTGAAACCGCGCGTGCTTCCCGCCAATTCCTTCTGCTCGTAATCTTCGGGGTAGGTCACCGAGAAGGTGCGCTCATCGCCCACCGACATGCCGCGCATGCCATTTGAGAACTCTTCGAGAATCATGGGGCTTCCCAGCTCGAAGCTGTGGTCGGCAACCTGCGTGCCCACGATGGCGATGCCACCCTCATCCACCTGATGGAAATCGGCGGTGATGCGATCACCATCTTTGGCTTCCCGCTCAACCTCGTTATACTCGGCCCGGTTTTCGCGGATGCCCATGAGAGTCTGATCGGCGGCGTCGGCGGGAGCTTCCTCTTTGTACCAGGTCACCTTCATGCCCTTGCTGCCTTCGATCTTCACCTCGGGACGAATCTCCACGGTGGCTTTGAAAGTGAAGGGCTTGCCCGTGCCAAAGTCGATGTCCGAATACTCGGGATCGTTGATGGGCATAAATTCGATCTCGTGGGTTGCCTGATGCCAGGCCCGCGGGATCAGATACTCCAGAGTATCCATGTCGATCTGAGGACCATACTGCGCCTCGACCTTTTCAGCCGGCGCCTTGCCCTTGCGGAAACCAGGCAAAGTCACGCCCTTGCGCAGGCTCTTGGCGGCATCTGCGCGAGCCTTGTCCCATTCGGAGGCCGGCACGCTCACCGACACCACGCGCTGCCAGGGTTTGGTTTCCTCGACGCTAACCTCTCCCAGTTCCACCAGAGGTGCGTGGGAATGATCGTGTGTGTGTTCGTGCGTTTCGGTGCTCATGGATTTCCTTTGGTCTCCAGTCCCCAGTCTCCGGTCTCCAGGTCACGCCAGATTTGACTGGCGACTGGCGACTGATGACTGGCGACTCTCCGGTGCGAGAGGGGGGACTCGAACCCCCACGAGTTGCCTCACAGGATCCTAAATCCTGCGTGTCTGCCAATTCCACCACTCTCGCGGATGGATCGCGCGTCCGGGCAGCCAAGAGCCGCCCGGTCGTCCAAGTTACGAAGCCAGGGGCGGAGCATCAAGCCTTTATCAACAAAGAAGATGCAGCTTAGTTACCCTTGAATTCCGCTTTCCGTTTCTCCAGGAAAGCACTCATGCCCTCTTTTTGATCTGCCGTGCCGCAAAGACTGCCAAAGAGCTTGGCTTCCAGCTCAAGGCCACCACCTAGAGGATGCTGCAGGCCCTCCTTCACGGCTTCCTTACCGGCGCGTAAGGCCAAGGGGCCGTTGGCCAGAATCTGACCCGCCAAGTCGCGCACCACGGCCTCCAGTTCCTCGGCCGGAACCACGCGATTGACAAGGCCCACGGACAGGGCTTCATCAGCCTTGACCATTCGCCCGCTTAAAACCATTTCCAGGGCGAATCCGGGCCCCACAAGACGGGGAAGGCGCTGGGTGCCGCCGTAACCGGGAATGACGCCCAATTTCACTTCCGGCAGGCCCAGTACAGCATTGTCGCTGGCGATGCGCATGTCGCAGGCCAGGGCCAATTCGCAGCCGCCGCCCAGCGCGAAGCCGTTCACGGCGCCGATCACGGGAATGGGAAGATTGTCGATGCGATCGAAGAGTCCCTGACCGCGGCGAGCCGTTTCAAGGCCTCCATCGCCTTCGAGCTTGTGGAGCTCGCTGATGTCCGCTCCTGCGACGAAGGACTTGGGCCCATCGCCCGAGATCACCAAAAGGCCGATGGAGGCATCACCTTCGATGTCGTTCAGTGCCGCGTCCATTTCGTCCAAGGTCTGGAAGTTCAGAGCGTTCAAGGCTTTGGGGCGCTTAATCGTGAGCCAGGCCAGGGCAGCGTCTTTCTTAAGCTCGATATTCTCGTAAGACATGGAGTCCTTTCTCGGATGCGCCGTGTGCGGGGGGGGGAAGCGGAGGGAGATTCACATAGGATGGCGGGCAAGTCAACGCATTGAGCGTGATGGTGAACTTCAATTCAATGTTGGTTTTTTTTGGCTGACTACTCCGCCTCTTCCAACTGTTCTAGCAGGTAAGCCTGGACCTGTTGTTCGTTTCGAGAGACGTGGACAATCAGCACCTTATCCTCTTCAACGCGATAGATCACTCCACATGGTTTCACGATGATTTCGCGATAACTCGAAAGGGGAATCTCAGGGATATGCCGCCCTGAGTCTGGAAACAGCGAAAGCCTGTCTACCTTTTCAAATACGGTTTTTACAAAGCGCGTCGCGGCAAGGGGCTTATCCAGGGAAATGTACTCAGCAATGTCATCAAGCTCCTGCAATGCGCTCTCAGCCCAGACTATTCGAGCCACTTCTGCATCTTCCGCTTCGCGGCAACATGACTCAAGACTCGATTTTCTAGGATGGCCCTTTCGCCCTTGGCGATCCCCTCAAGAATCTTCATCCGCTTCTGCATCATTTCGTACTTTTCAACATTGATGAGATAGGCCGATGGCCTACCGTGCTCGGTGATCAGAATCGGCTCCTTAGAATTCCGAAGTTCCTTGAGAATCCTGGTGGCCTGACGCTTAAGTGTCGTTACAAGTTCAACTCTCATAATAGTGATACTATAGTGGCACTTTTAGCGAAATGCAAGCAGATTCCTTTTGCCTATTTCTCGGGGCAAAGCCCAATAAACGCAGACACTTACCGACTTAGATTGATCCAGATGGCATAGATGACCGGCAATGCAATACCCAGCGCCATCAATACTCCCCCACGTCCGCCAAGGCCCTTGGCCCCTCGCGTGAGGAAAATACCGGTGATGGCCAGCAGGGCCAGGATGATGGCGTAGGAGTCGGCCACCCAGGTCCAGAAACCCTTGCCCGTGTTCAGGTGCATGAAGTTCAGATCGAAGAGTATGGCCCGCCGCTTCACGCTTTCCGTGGTGACCTCGCCGGTGACCAGGTTCACCGTGTGGGTGCTGCCCTCCTGAAATATCTGAAGGTGCTCCTCGCTGGCCCGCCAACTGTTCTTAACAGGATCTTCCAGGGCCAGTTGATCGAGCACCAGGGGAAGAACATCCACGGTGAAGCCAGTGCCCACAGGCTCTATTTGCCTCACTTCAAAATCGCGTTGGTAATTGGCATCCCAGTGATGGGCATGATTCACGGCGAGGCCGCTGATGGCATAGACCAGCGTAAGCCCCACCGTGAAAAAA
>RRYU01000002.1_pt1 | contig 47715 bp, 29 predicted proteins | sample 2162651 | NCBI WGS metagenome assembly RRYU01 (sample SAMN10267283, study PRJNA491782) | microbial mat metagenome | isolation source: biomat in the production well | place: Japan: Minami-Kanto gas field, natural gas well KTG3 | collected 2017-06
GGGGGGGTTCTTGTGGATGCTCGAATCTTCCAGGCCATCGCCAATATCGGCTTCGTGGGTATAGAAAACCGCCAAACGTCCATCGAGGAAAACGCCCCATCCCTGGGGCGGCTTCCCGTCATGCTCGTGGATTTTGGGAACCCCCACAAGCTCGTACCAGGAATGATAGATGGGGTGGCCCGCCGGAACAAGCTCCAGGGAGGCTTCGGGAAAGAGGCGTCCCATGGCCATGCGGAAGGACGGATCCATACCGTAGTTGTCATCGGCGTAAAGAAATCCCCCGCCCTCAAGCCATTCGCGCAGGGCTTTTTCCTCCTCCTCGCTGAAACGCACCTGGCCGTGGCCGGTCATGTAGACGAAGGGCATGCGGCGCAGTGCCGGATCCAGGGGCCGCAGTACCACTTCCCGCTCTGCCGCCTCAAGGCCCGTGCGGCGCTCGAATTCATCGAGCCAGTTGGGAATACTGCTGGGATCCGCATACCAGTCGCCACCGCCGCCATACTGCAGGCGGCCGATCTGGAGATCGGCGGCGAGCAGAGGCGCGGCGAGCAGAAGTATCAGGCAGAGAATTTTAAACATCGACGGCCTCCGGTAGGCGTAGCAGGGAAATGGCGCCCCCTTCGGGATGATTCTCGATACGCAAATGTCCGCCCATCTCCTCGCTGAGCTGAGCGCAGATGGCCAGGCCCAGCCCCGTTCCCGAAGTCTTGGTGGAAAAATAGGGCTCGAAGAGTTTATCACGAAGCTCTTCAGGAATTCCCGGGCCGTGATCACGCAGGCTCAGCTCCACATCCTTTTCCACTCGCCGCCAATTCAGCTCGAGGCGTCCTCCCTCCTCCATAGCCTCTCGCGCGTTCTCCACCAAATTCAAAATGATCTTCCTCAGCGCTTCCCGGTCGGCTCGCACGGGAAGCGATTCCATTTCGGGCATATCGATCTTCAAGGCCGCGCCGGCATAAGGCGCCACCACTTCGGCGGCCAGCTCGGGTAAATCTACCGAGGCAATGACAAGTTTCTGACCCCGACCGAAGCTGGAGAAATCGCGGGCAATGCGCCGCAGAATTTCCACCTGCTCGTAGAGCGTGGTCACGGTGTCGCTGAAGATGACATCGAAATTCGGCTTCTTATCGCGCCAGGCGCGCTCCATGTGTTGCACCGAAAGCTTGATAGGCGTCAGCGGATTCTTGATCTCGTGGGCCACCTGCCGGGCCATCTCGCTCCAGGCCTCCAGGCGTTTCTTGCGCACCACCTCGCGCTGGGCCTCTTCCAGCCTATCGGTCATCCGATTGAAGGATGAAACCAGCTCGCCGATCTCATCGCCGCCAGATTCAGCCAGACGCTCGGTGAAATCTCCGGCGGCCACACTCCGCGTACCCAGTTGCAAACGCTGGATGGGCTCAAAGATGCGCCGCGAAAGCCATCCGCCCAGGGACAGGGCCATGAGCAATAGCAGCGAAGCCAGGGCGAAAACCTGTCCCGTGGCTTGGCGCATGGCCAGACGACGGTCCTCGCGGCCCGCGGGATTTTGACTGCTGAGCACACCCACCGGCGCGCCGCCGATTCCGGGCAGAGTCAGAAGGGCCCGCTGGAAGCGTCCGTCCTCGCCTAGTTCGCTGTGAGGTTTGGATTCATCCCTGGAATTGGCCAGGCCTTCCACACTGCCCATGCGCAAGCGCGGGGGAATCCAGCCCAGGCCGTAGGGTTCCACGCGATTGCTGTGCAGAAGATCGCCGCCGCCGTAGAGACTCAGGTCGCCACCGATGCCATCGGCCAGTCCGGCCACCAGATCCGCCCCCACATTCATGCGATAGAACACCGACATGGGAACACGCGCTCCGCGATGCCTGATCTGTGGATCCAAGAGAATGCCCGCGAAGAGATTGCGCCCGCTTCGCTCGTAGATCACCTGATCCCGGGGCAGCACGGCCAGGAAGGAATCCACATCGGCTTGGCCCCAGTCGCGAAGGCTCTCGTCCAGGCGAATGGCACCCTTTCCGTCGAAGATCATGATCTGATTGCGCGCCTGGGCGCCGATATCGCGTGGCGCCTGCTCGAACATGGGATCGTCCACCACGAAGCTCTTCACGTATTCGCTACGGACCAGATCCTGTGCCTCCTGGCGTACCTGGCTTTCAAGCAGACTCCGCGCGGCCTGAACCCTTTGGATGGCGGCGCGCTCGCTGCCGTCCTCCAACTGGCGCAACACTTCTCGTGCGCCCAACACGCCAATGAGTGCGGTGGGCAACAGGGCCACCAAGAGAAATGAGCCCAGCAGCCGGGCCTGGAAACCCACCTCGAGACCGCGGTGATGTCCCTCGCGAGGAGGAATGCCCGCAGCCGCGAGAAGCAGGTCGAACAAAACCAGTAGCGCTACCGCAGCCAAGTAAAGAGAATTCCGGGACAGCACCGCCATAAGGCGTGCCGGCAGACCGCGCTCGCGCAAGCTCGCGGGCCGAGGCAGGGAAGCATGCTCACGAGGAAGATCCAGAACCAGTGCACCCAGATTTCCCAGAGGATCGAGCAGCGCTGTTTCGCCGCGCAGGAAAATCTGGCCTCCGGGTCCTGTGATCTCACGAATGCGAATGTCGCGGCCGCGGCCAAGGGGCGGTAGAAGATCGGGATGGGCGGGCGCATCCCCCACTTGATGGAAACTGCGAAGCGCGCCCCGGGAGCCATAGATGGCGAAAGCGCCAGGACCCGCTAAAGAGGAAAGCTGACTCCGGCTCCAGAGGGACATGGCAAAGCCGGGTTCGGGCTTGTCCCCCGAGGCCAGAATGCTTCGCAGTTCGCGATCTCCGGATAGCTCGCCGAGTACGCGACGCAGAAGCAAATGCCTGCCCATGCTTCCGCCGGTCTCGCTCTCCTGATTATCCAGGGCGGTGAGATAGTGATCCTGGGATTCTTCCTGCACGTCCTGGCTGAGAAAGACCATGGAAATGACCAAGGGCAGGAGCAACCAGATCATGCCCGCGGCACGGCTCCGGCTCGTAGACGGCACCCAGGCTGCCAGTGCCAAGGCTAGCGCCGCCATGAACATGAAAGCACTTTGCCAAATCAGGGCCGAGCTCAGGACCAAGGCCAGAAGCACACTCAGCTTGGTCGGCAGGGTCAAGGCCCGCCATGCGCGGCGCGCTTCGGGCAGGAGCAGGAGCAGGAGAATCAGCTGAACGAAGAAAATGCCCAGATAAAGGGCGACACCTGTCGCCGAGGGCAGGAGCCCTTCGAAAAGCAGAGTGCCCGAACTATTGCTCAGGATGAGTTCGGTCACCCAGTATCCCGCAGCGAGAATTGCCAGGGGAATGAGAAATGCCATGGCCACGGCGAGTGGCGAGCTGCTTACCGGAGTTCGCTCCGGCTCCAGGCGCCGCACCAGGAACATGGCCACGAAGAGGATGAGCCCGCTCAGGAAAAGGTCGCCGGGGCTGCCCATTAAACCGCCGAGGCCAGGTAGTGAAAAGGCGCGGGGGTCGAAGAAATCTCCCCTGAGATTCGCCAGGGACAGAGCTCCTCGCAGCAACAGCGCGCCGCCGAGGAGTCCTGCCGCCGTACCTGCAAACTTCAGCGCGCTGGGAATGTCCGGACGGAAAAGCAGAAGCAGACCGAGAATCAGAAGTGGCAGCGCCACCCAGAGAGGCTCGCGTGAAGGCTCGCTCTGAAGCGATAGCTGCGTATCGGGAAGACGATAAAGTCGAGCGAAGCGCTGCCCTGAAAGACTGAGCAGCGCGCCGCCCTCGTCCATTTGGAAATCTACGGTCCAGGGCTCATCTCCATGGAGAAGTAGTGTGCCGCCCTCCATGGGCAAGATACCCAGTTCGCCCTTCCACAAAGTGACAGGCCCAGGGCCCTCGGCACCGTCGGTGCGAAGCAGGGGAAGGTCGAGCAGCCAGATAGATCCGTCGGCGGCTGTGAGCGATAGACTCAGGATTCGAAAAACGCCGTAGGACCTCAGGCTCAGGCGCGGAGCTTCATCTCCATGGGGAAACTCGCGATCGGGGGGAAATGACCAGCCCGCCCAGGCCAGGGCATTGCCCTCTTTGATGCATTGAATGCCTAGCCCTCGCAGTGGACCTTCCTGGGGAACACGCCCTAGCAGGGACATGCCTTCCCCACTTTCAGCGAGCAGCCCATCGCCCATCTGGCGCAGCTGGGCCAGCACCGACTCCAGATCCTGGGCCATTTTCGGTGCAATGAACTCGAGATCCGAACTCTCCTGGGCCGGAGTGCTCCAGGCCAAGAGCAACATGGCGAGGAAGAAGCTCATTCTCTTCATGGCGCCAGCGCTTCCTGGAGAGTCCAGCGATCGGCATCCAACTTGATTTCACAGGCGAGCTGGCGCGGGGGAAGCGGATCATCCGGCGAGGCCGGCGTCCAGAGGAAGAGCATGCTGAGATGAGACCCGTCTTCGCTGAGATCCACCACCGAAACACGCAGAACGCGCTTTTCCCGTGGATGCAGCCAGGCGGCGATGAGGGCCCTGGCCTGATCAGACCCGTAAAGGCCGTCCACCACTCCGACTTCCAGAAGCATCAGGCGCAGGCGCTCAGCGGGAAAGTGCTGGGCGAGGCCGGCCAGATCCCCTTCGGATAAAAGGGATTCCAGCTCCTGGGCCGCGGCCAGGGCAGTTTCGTCGCCTCGAAGGGCCTGCTGCCAGCTGGGTGTGGCGGGAAGGGAATTGTCCTGTGCCAGGGCAACAAGGGCCAGGAAGCTAATCGCAATAATGGAAAGGCGCATAAGGGCATCCTACAAGGTGGCGCCGGATGGGTGCCATAGAAAAGGGGGCCCCGCGAAGGGCCCCCAAACAAAGCGAAGGCGAAATCCTAGTTGTTCGTGGCCAGCTTCCGCTGACGGCGAGCCTGCATGGCCGCCTGCCACTCCACCAGCACGGGGCTGGCGACAAACAGCGAGGAATAGGTACCCACCAACACGCCCACGAGCAACGCGAAGGCGAAGTCGTGGATCACGGGTCCTCCGAAGAAGAAGAGGAAGAGCACCACGACCAGGGTGGTGAAACTGGTGATCACCGTACGACTGAGAGTCTGGTTGACGCTCTGGTTCACCACCGTGGGATAGGCTTCGGCGCGACTGCGGGAACGCAGGTTCTCGCGAATTCGGTCGAAGACCACGATGGTGTCATTGAGCGAGTAACCCACAATGGTTAGCAGCGCACCCAGGATGGTCAGGTTGATCTCCTTACCCAGCAGACTGAAGATGCCCAGGGTGATGACCACGTCATGCACCAGGGCAACAATCGCCGCGATGGAGAACTTGAATTCGAAACGCCAGGTGATGTAGAGGATGATCCCCAGCAGCGAATAGACGATGGCCCAAAGAGCCTGCGTCCGAAGCTCGGCGCCGATTTTGGGTCCAACTTTTTCCTGGCTGATTTCGACAACCGGATTCTCGGGGAAGGCCGCGCGAATGGTATCGGCCAACTGTTTCTGAACGGCGTCGCCGCTGAGATCGTCGGCCAGAGGCGCAAGCTCGTCGCCTTCGGCCTGCAGGATGATCAACACTTCATGGTGGGTGCCGAAGTCCGACACCTGCCCACCACTCAGGCCGCCCTCGTCGAGAACCTGCCTCACGGTGGACAGATCCACGTCGTCCTGGAACTGCACGATGAACTTGTAGCCACCCTTGAAGTCGATGCCGTAGTTGAGACCGCCCTGAATGGCGATGCTCGCTATACCGATCAGAATCACCACCGCCGAGATCGTCATCATGATCCGGCGGATGCCAATGATCGGGTAATTCTTGTTAATCAGGATCTGTAACATTGTCTCTCCTCCCCGCTAGATGCTCAGTTTGTCGACCTGGCGGCCGGAGGTGAATAGGTCGAAGATGATCCGAGTCACTAGCAAGGCCGTGTACATACTGGCCATGATGCCCAGAGACAAGGTCACCGCGAAGCCCTTGATGGGGCCGGTTCCGAAGATGTAAAGCACGAGAGCCGTGATCAGGGTCGTCACGTTGGCGTCCATGATCGTGGAGAAGGCGCGCTCATAACCGGCCTGGATGGCACGGCGCACTTTGGAGCCCGCTCGCATTTCTTCACGGATGCGTTCGTAGATGAGCACGTTGGCGTCCACCGCCATACCGATGGTCAAAATGAGACCCGCAATACCCGGCAGGGTCAGCGTGGCGTGGCGCGATGCCATGACCGCCATGACGATGACCAGGTTGAAGATCAGCGCCACCGTGGCGATCAAACCGCTGCCACGATAGTAGAAAACCATGAAGACGATGACGGCGAGGAATCCCCAGAGACCAGCCCTGAAGCCCTTGTCGATGGAGTCTTTACCCAGGCTCGGTCCCACCGAGCGTTCTTCCACGATCTTCATGCTCGCCGGCAGTGCACCCGCGCGCAGGATGATGGCCAGATCGTTGGCTTCCTCGGCGGTGAATCCGCCGGTGATGGTCGCCGAGCCCGCGCCGATGCGCGACTGGATGACCGGCGCCGAGAAGATCTGCGTGTCCAGCACGATGGCCAGCTGCCTGCCCACGTTGCGCTCGGTGACGCGCGCGAACTGCGAAGCGCCCTGACGATCCAGGGAGAAGGCCACGCGGAAGTTGCCCGGACGATCGCTGTCGGGCTCGTAGCTGGCGCTCGCCAGGTTCTTACCGCTCAGCTCCACGCGGGAGTTGCAGTAATAGAGGATGCGTCCGGTGCGCGCGCCCTCGGCGTAAACCTGATCCTCGGCGCCCCAAACGAACTCATAGCCGCGGGGAATGGCGTTGGCCACTGCGGGATCGGCAATGTACTGGCGCAGGCGGGGAATGTCGTCCTTGTCGACGAGCAATCCGCCCAGCTGGAAGGCGCGCATGTTCGAGCTGAAGGGATTCTCCGACTCGTCGGCCGTCAGCGTATCGTCGCCACCCATGAAGTTCACGTCGCCCAAACTGTCGGCGGGCGCGTCGCCCTCGACTACATCGCCGCTACGCATGGGTAGACGCTTCTTGAGTACCTCATCGACCTTCTGGATCACCGTCACGATTTCGCCCTGCTGAGCCAGAAGCTTCAGTTCCAGAACGGCGGTCTGGTTGATCAGCCGCGTGGCGCGTTCCACATCGGGCAGGCCCGGCAACTGAACCACGATGCGGTTGTCGCCTTCCTGAATAATGGTGGGCTCGGCCACGCCATACTGGTCGACGCGGTTTCGGATCACCTTCAGGGCCTGATCCACCGTTGCCTGGTGGTCCTTGGATTCGATGCCCTCCAGGTCCACCTCGAGAACGAGATAGGTTCCACCCTGAAGGTCGAGGCCGAGGCGAATGGATTTGTCCAGCAGATCATTGTAGCGGGCGGGATCGTCCACTTTGAGCTGCTCGATTTCCTCGTCGTTCATCCCCCAAAGGGTGATGGTCGGCCAGAGGAAGAAGATGCTCAAGCCCAGCACGATGATGACGCTGGCGATCTTGAGTCTCTGGTTTCGAGACATGGTTTACCTCCGAGACCCACTGGGTCCCAAGATTTTGCGGATCATCCGCGTGGTCTGCACCCGCCTTAACGGGTAGTCAGCTCGTCGATTTTCTTGAAGAACTCTTCGCGCTTGATGGGCTGGGTGCCATATCGCCAAACGGTATTCGGGTGAACGGCCCAGATGGACTGCTTACCGCTGAGAGGAAAATACTTGGCCTCACCGTTGGGATTGTCAGGGCCCTGGGCTGAAAGCGTGGGGTCCTTGTTGGCGAAGATGAAGACGGTTTGGCCTTGTATGAACACAGGCCGATTGAGGGTTTTGAGTACTTGGTCATTCATATTGTTGACCGAGTAAATCTTTATGTCGCCCTCGCCGGGATCCCCCTTGTAGATTTTATCGGGGGTGATATTGACGATGTAAAAATTGCCCTCGGCGCCGGAGCCCTGGGCCGCGCTGCCCACCTGGCCCTGGAAGATGAGGTCCGCACCGGCGGCCTGCTCATCGATGCTGATGCGCCCGAGAACCCTGCGGATCTCACGCAGGAAATCGGAAAGTCCCACTTCACGGATAATCGGCGCGTCGGCAGTGGGCGCTTCCTTGAAAAACTTGGTGACGATACCGTCTTCGCTCACCGGATAGTAATGGTAGTCCGTTCCGAGAATGAGCATGTGATCATGACGGCTGTCCCGCGACAGAAGAACGAGGCATCGATCCCCCACCTTAAACTCTTTCAAAGGTGCTTGCAGCGGCAGGTAGCGGAACCTGATCTCGCTGAGACCCTCCTGCTCCTGGGGCTTGTCCATTTTCAGGAAACTCTCGATGCGCAGAGTCGCCGACCAGTTGAGGACCTTCTCCGTATTCTCGATTTCACGAATCTCGGTGATGGTGCCCAGTACCACTGCCCGGGAATTGTGAATGCGGTACTCGTGTCCGGCCTGCGTGTAGTCCACGAGCTGATAGGGGAAAACATCCAGGCCGCCCGGGGGCACCATATTGCGAGCTTCTTCACCCTGGCCCATGGCGGCCGGGCTCAGCGACAGGATCGCGAGCAGGGTGAGAAGTAGAAAACCAGATCTTGGGAAGGTCATCACACTCCGGGACAAGAAGTCGGGCCCTTGCGGGCCCGTGTTCAGAGGCAGGAATATAGCAGAAGGCCGCGGGCCATGCAAGGGCTTGGAAAAGCGGGTCTTAGGGGAAACTTACTCCTCGCTCATGGAGGCGGGAAAGATCTCCTCCACCAAAGCAGGAAGCGTGACAAAACGGAAGCCGTAGTCGGTGAGTCGGGGCTGCATGCGCTTGAGGATCTCCAGGGTCTCGCGCCGGGGGTGGCCGATTCCGATGGCCCAGCCCCGCTCCCGAGCCAACTCGCTGAGTTCCAGCAGGTTCTCGGCGATGGCCGCCTCGACTTCACCCTCCCCATCCAGGAAAAGATCGGCGCGCAGGGGCGGCCGGCCATGGGCCCCGGCCAGCAGGGAAATCTTGCTCTTGTGATGGGTCCAGGAGTCGAGCACCAGCAGATTGCGCTCAGCCGACCAATCCAAGATGGCGTTGACCACTTCGGTATCCTGGCTGGCGCGGCTGCCCATATGGTTGTTGAGGCCGTCGAGGCGGCGGTAGCCGGCGGCATGCTGATCCAGCAGAATGCGGGTGGAATCAGCTCCGATGCCCGCGAAAACCGCGCCGGGGCCGGGATTGCTCTCGGGCCAATCCAGGGGCTCCATGGGCAGGTGCATGAAGACGGCATGGCCGCGCTTGCGGGCCTCTTTCTCCACGCGATCGCTACGCCGCTGATCGGGAAGGATGCTCGCAGTCAGGGCCATGGGCAGTTCCAGCAGGCCCTTGGCCACCGGACCGTAATTGTTACCGAAATCGTCGATGACAATGGCCAGCAGCGGCTGATCCTGGAAAAGCGGCGGATCGCCGGTGGGCGCGTCCATGCGCAGGCGGGCACGCAGGGGCGGATTGCCATCTTGCTCCACCAGATAAAACAGATCAGGTCGCCCTGGCCGGCCACCCTCACGGCAATCGAGCACGGCCAGGCCCTCGTCCTCGAAAATGCGACTGAGCCACCGATTGGCGTTCACAGGATGCAGGCGCCCCGGACAGCGGAAGCGGTAGAAAGCGAGACCGTCTTCGCCGCGCTGCTGGCGAATCGTCGTGGGCGATACGCCCAGTTCGCGCACCGCGCGCAAGATGAGCCCATCCAGCTCTTGTTCGGGCGTCAGATGAACGGGCCGGCTGGGAAGTCCATTGCCGTTCCATTCGAGCAGGTCGCGCTGCAACAGCAAAACGCCTCCCGCCACGGCCAAGGGCACCAGGAGCAGAAGCCATAGCCAGCGAAGGCGGCGACGAGGTGGAGGAGTGTTCTTTTTGCGACGAGCCATGGGCAGAACTTAACAGCATCGCCACGCGAAACAATGAGGAATTCACCTTTGTGCAAAATGCATAAAACCCGGCCCCCTAAGAGGCCGGGTAAAGCGTCTCAGCTTGCGCGATGCGCTAGCCCTGCTCGATGTCAACCCACTTCCACAGACGGTAGTTTCCGCCGTCCACGGGAATGGTGTAGAAGCGAACAGTATCCCGAACCAACAGTACATTAACCTCGGTACCTTCGATGGTGCCCTTGAGGTTGATGGTCATGTCGGTCTGGTAGGTGCGGTACTGGGTACCGACCGGGAACGTGTCTTCATAGACTTCGAAGGGATTGTCCGGAACGCTCCAAACACCGGCAGGATTGAACCGAAGGTCAATGCTTTCCACGCCGGGGGTGGTGCCGTCCTGGCTGGGATTGCCGCTGAAGAGAGCCTGTGTGTGGGATTTCTCTTCTTCAACGCCCCAGGAATCGCCTTCACCGGTATCTTCGATGAAGTAGAATTTGAAGGCCTCGTAAGTGGCCCCATCACTCGCCAATTCTTCGCCGTCGTAGAGGATCCAGTCGCGATACTCCGCGAAATCCATATGATTCCACGCCTCGACGAAGTTGGTCATCATGTTGTCCGGGGTTGTGTAGTCCAGGTACTCTGGTCCGTCGGTGTTGCCGCCGGGCTTTTCGGGTGTGCTAAACAGGCACCCGCTGCTGGCAAGTAGAGCCACGGCCAGGATGAGAAGCGTCGTCAGACGGGCTCGCGTGGTCATAGGTCCTTATCTCCTCTACTAGGATCCCCGCCGTTTTCCGGAGGGGGTGGGTTCAGACATCCAGGTTCAGTCTTAATCTTCCCCAGGACTGTGTTGCCGAGCTGTTGGATTCATCCCATATCGTCAGAAACCACTGCCCACCAACCAAACGAAGAGTCAACTCAGCCGACCCCTCATAAATGGTGGTTTCGCCATTTTCGTGGACCGCAAACAGCTGATAGCCGATGGGGTCCTCTTCATCGCCCAGGGCAATCGTTGTTAAATCCGATCCCTGGGTCATGTCAGTCAACGGATCAAAGATCCATTCCACTCGAAGCGAATCCACCTGGGTATAAAGCTTGTCCAGGGTCGCCAGTTCCCGTGTGATTCCGAAATCCAGGAAGTAGTCGGGCTTACCTTGGTTATTTGCTTCCTGCTCGTCATTGAAAGACGGGATAAACTTGAACCGATGGTCCTCGTCGTCCTCGTCTCCCAGACTATTCTGGTAGTTCGTACTGGTTTGCGAATCGATTGCGCTTCGCATGTTTTCCAGTACGCTCTCCGGATCAATTGGAAGCGTCCAAGGAACGTCAACTTCGTTGGGTTCCTCCGGAATCCGGGGCTGGAACAAACAGCCGCTAGCGAGAATCATACCGAACAACGAGGCGACCAGCGTCGTTCCCCGAAACAGCCCCCGTTTATTCCTCTTCCGAATCACGTATCTCCTTAGAAATTATACTCTATAGACAATGTGGGAATCCAGAGACTCCGCTGGTTTTCTCGTACAAATTTCCCGAATTTTGCCTGGTGCTGGAGGTTGATTGTGAGCTTCCCATCACCCAAGAAATCTCGATTGTAGACGAGTCCAGTGTCAAGACTGCCGTAGGGTACCGTCTCCTCGCTACCATCAGTGTAGTAGTAAGTGACCTCTCGGCCAAGACCCTCTTTAATGGAGAACTTCAAGTATTTCAACAATGTAGCTGAAAATCCCAGGCGGAAATCTTCCTTTTTTACCCTCCGGGAGAGAAAAAAGGTCTCGGGATTTCCGGCCACATCGGGGTCGGGCAGGAAGCTGCCCAGCTGCCTCAGTTTAAACTCATGCCCTATATCCAGACGAATGGATCCGTGAAGCGGCAATGAGGCCGATGTCAGCAGGGTGGACTCCCGGGTGAGAGCATTTTGCTCTTCCGTGAAGACGAAATCGTCCTTACTGACCTTCACTTCCATGTTCTGGGACACGCTGAACTCATCGAAAAAGTTGTAATCCAGGCGGGAATTCCAGGTAAGCGTGGTGCCATCCTTGTTGGAGATCGATTTGCTCTCGCGAATCATGATGTCGCGGTTGAGGAAGTAGGCCACCGAGTTCTCGGCCGTGAGCCAGTGGAAGGGCGCGCCGCTTACGGTCACGGTATATCGTTCCTTGAGCTGGTCTCGGTCCTGGGGATTCTTGCTCGGGTTGGAATAGAAGTCCTGGGTCAGGAAGAAGTAGGCGTCCAGGGACAACTTCAGGGTGCGGCTGAAAGACTGGTTGCTGGAGAACTGGGCCTCCCGCGTTCGGGTGGTCTTATCGGAGGTGTACTGGCCCGAGTAGGATTCGGCGTTCTTCAGGTGCACTGAGATGCTCTGATCCTTCCAGGGCCGCAGACCCAGACGCAGGTCGAAGTTCTCGGAAATGTCGTCCTTGTCCTGGGACTCGTTGTTCGAGACCCGCTTCTCCCCCTCTTTGTAGGAGAAGCCCATGCTCAGATCCATGAAGGCCGCGGGCGTCCAGCTGAAGTCTATGTTCCCGCCCCAATCGCGATTGAGCGTTCGCTCCTTGATGGGAATACTGTCGGGCAGAACCACGTTGATGTCGTCGCGCTTGAAGTCCAGCCGCTCGCTGGTGGACTCCAGAAGGCCACCCGCAAAACTCAGGGTGACGGACGTGCCTTGCTTGACTTCGGTTCTCACGTTGATGGAGTCGCGGCGCGTTTCCAGCTGATCGCGAAGATCCAGTAGTTCACCGGTACCCGTGCCGCGCGCGCCGGAGTAACCGGTTGTGAAGCTCAAGGCCTCTAGGGGCTTCAGGTCCATGCGGGCCGCGAAGTCGCGCGATCCGTCGGCCGTCGCCTTGCGAAGACCCTTGTTGTTCTCGGTGTTGCTCTGATTGGCAGACGCGTTCACGTTGCCATTCACGCCAAGCCAATCGGTGATGTCCCAGCCGCCGGAAGTTTGCGCGGCAAGACTCGAACTATCCCATTCATCCCGGCGGTAGTTTTCTTCGCCGATGTTCTGTTCCTGCAGCTTGCGATTCCTCCGAGCACTCAAGGATAAGGGGAAGCGCCGGGCCAGACGCTTGGACGTTGAAATGCTAAGGCCCTTTTCCGTGGTCTCACGTTTGAGCTCCCGAGGAAGCCCGCGGTCGTAGAAAATCTGCCCGCTAAGATTCCAGGTGGTCGGGTAACTCACCGAAAAGTCCAAGCTATTGCCGATGTCCATGCGCCGGTCGGTGGAACGCGTATCGTGCTTGAACTTGGGATGCACGCCCAGAGACCCTGGGGGAAACTCGGGCTGCCCGGATTCCTCTTCATCTTCATCGGCACCGCGCTCAAGGCTGTCGGGCACAGCTCCGGTTTGCAGGGAGTCAGGCAACATGGGGAATTCCCCGGGGGGAATCCTCGACAGCAAGGAATCCAGTCCCGTGGGCAAGTGATCGGTCGAATCGGGAACCGCCTTGCCGTCGCCAGCCTGGGCATGGGCCTGCCCCAGCAAGGCCAGCAAGATCAAGGCGGCCAGGCCTATCCGATTTCTCAGGATGTTCATCATCGACGGCACTCGGGAAGTCCTTCTGCCAGACGGGCCAACTCTTCGACGCTGAGTGTTTCAGGTCGCCGGGAAAGGTCTACCCCGGCGGCCTCGCTAAGTTCTATCAGAAAATCCATATCCACCTCATAGAACTTGCGCAAGGTGGATTTTAGTTGCTTGCGGCGCTCGGCGAAAACGGCCTTGAGCAGCGATTTATACGCATCCCATAGCTCCGGCGCCACCCTTGGCTCAGCCAGAGGGGTGAACTTGAGCACCCGGCTGTGCACCCGAGGAGGAGGATGAAAGGCGCCCGGTGCCGCATCCCCCACTTTTTCCACGCGATGGCGGGCCTGAATCAGGGCCGGTAGCAGGCCGAAATCGCGCCCACCGGGCGAGGCCGCCACCCTTTGCGCCACCTCGCGCTGCATCATGAAAACCGCGCGATCCACGCGATGGGCCCCGTCGGCAATATCGAAAAGCGCGGTGGAACTGAGCTGATAGGGCAGATTCGCCGCCACCTTGATTCGCTCCCGCTTCACACGCTCGGCCACCCGCGCGGGAGGCCAATCTTCCAGACCCTCGCCCGAAAACACGGCTTCGGCCAGTACGGGATCGCTCTTGAGATGGGCGAGCAAATCGCGATCCACCTCGAAACCCATGAGGCAGGCCCCCGATTCCACCAGGGGATAGGTCAGCACGCCGGTGCCGCAACCATACTCCAAGATGAAATCCCCGGGCTGAGGATCAATCGCTTCCACGATGCGTTCGATCACGCGCTTATCCCGCAGGAAATGCTGCCCCAGCCATTTCCGGGGCCGAATGCGCTCGCCCTCGCTCATGCCATGCCCAAGAATCGCTCGAAGGAATAGTCGGTGATGGCTTCCAGTTCGGTCTCGCCCATGCCGTAGATCTTCGCCAGCTTCTCGCGCACATGAACCAGGTGCGCCGGCTCATTGCGTTTGCCGCGAAAGGGTTCGGGCGTGAGCCAGGGGCAATCGGTTTCCAGCAGGATGCGATCCACGGGCACCTCTGCCGCCAACACTTGGGGCAACTTACTTTTCTTGTAAGTGAGCACGCCGCCGACGCCCAGCCAGAAACCGCGATCGAGGCAGGCCGTGGCGAAGTCGCCGTGGCTACCGAAGGCGTGAACCACCGCGCGGGCGGGCGCGCCCTCTTCGTCGATGACTTTCAAAAATTCGGCCTCGGCATCGCGCACGTGGAAGATCACGGGTAGGCCGGTTTCGCGGGCCAGACCCAGTTGGCCGCGGAAGCATCGGTCTTGGTCGTCGCGGGGCGACCAGTCGCGATAGAAGTCGAGACCCATCTCGCCCAGGGCCACAACTTTGCGATTGCCTGCGAGTTTCAGCAGGTCGGCGCGGTAGTCCTCGTCCCATTTGTCGGCTTCATGAGGATGCAAACCCACCGCCACAGAAAACTGCGGATACTTGGCCGCAAGACGCAGGCACTCGGCGGCGCCCTTAAGGTTGATGCCCACCTCGAGTACTCGGCTCACCCCGGCTTCGGTCATGCGCTCGACAATTGCGTCGCGGTCCTCGTCGAAATCCTTGAGATGCAAATGGCAATGGCTGTCGATCATGCGCGAGCTCCTGCTGCACGTAGGCTGAGGAAAAGGGCGAGGAGAGTAAGTTGCACGTTGGCGTATCCCTGGATCTGCCCGCGGGCCTTTTCGAATTTCTGGATGCGACCGGCCAAAGCCGATTCGTCAAGCCCGCCATAGCGCTGAGCTCGTGCCTCTTGATCGCGATGCACACGCAGTGCGCCGCGGGTTCGCATGCCGAGCAAATCGTGATACCAACTCAGGGCCAGGTTCATGAACTCCACGCGCACCTGGGTCAGATTCTTTTCTTTCTTGTCCTTCTTGGCGCTCCCCTTGGCGAAGGCCTGGATGGCTTCGATCATTTCCACTTCATCGCCGAACTCGCAGATGTCGAGAATGTCCAGCCAGGCCTCCCGGCGAGCCAGGCGGGCGTTGCCCTCCTCGCTTTCCGATTCGGCCAAAAGAACCGCCTCTTCCATGTCGCCGCCGGAAAGTGCCGCGAAAAATTCGGCGCGCTCGGCGCTGAGACCACGAGATTCCAATTCTTCGCGCAGCAGACTTTCATCCAGAGGATCAAAGACCAAACGCTGGCAGCGGCTGAGCACAGTTTCGCGCAGCGCTTCCGGCCGATGTGAAATCAGAATGATCAGGGTGTTTCGCGGCGGCTCCTCGAGAGTTTTCAGCAGCGCGTCTTGGGCCGTGATATCCATCTGGTCAGCGTCCCGAATGATCAGCGCGCGACCCTGCCCCTCGTAGGGCATCTTGGCCAGCTCGCCGCGCACCGCGCGCATACCCCTCACCGATACGCGTGGATTGGTTTTGAACTCGATGGGGCGAAGCGGATCGCTGCCCCGACGCGCCTGATACTCCCGAAACAGCGCCATCCAGTGTTCATCTTTCATATCCTTAACTGGCATCGTCGGCACCACCGGCATCACATAGATGAGATCGGGATGGACATAGCGCAGCACGCGGCCGGCATCTTCGTGTGCGGGATCGGGCGTTCCGGTGATCATCCAGGCGGCCAGCTCCAGGGCCGCTCGCTCCTGGCCGGCGCCGCGCGGTCCCTCAAAGAGATAGCTGCCCCCAAGCTGGCCCGAGGTCATCAGACGCTCCAGCTGGGCGCGAATGCGCGCGTTGCCCGGAAAATTCAAGGTGATGCTCATGGGCCCAAGATAGCAAAAGCTGACGCAATCGTCAGCTTCGGGATCTGCCACGGTTCACGGCCCGCTCCACCACGGCGCCACCCACCGCATCGCCCCAGACATTGACCGTGGTGCGGCAGCGGTCCAGGAACCAGTCCACCGCCAGGATCATGCCCACACCCTCGGCGGGAAGGCCCACCGAATGCAGCACCATGACCATGGTCACCAGGCCCGCCTGGGGTATACCCGCCGCGCCGATGGCCGCCAAAGTAGCCGTGAGCACAATGGTAATCATGGCCGGCAGGCTCAGGTCGATGCCGAAGCTCTGAGCGATGAAAACCGCCGCGATGGCCTCGTAAAGCGCGGTGCCATCCATATTAATGGTGGCGCCCAGGGGCAGCACGAAGTTGCCAACCTTGGGATCCACGCCGGCATTCTTGTCCAGGGCTTCCATGGTCACCGGCAGGGTGGCGCTGGAACTGGCCGTGGAAAAGGACAGCACTATCGGTTCAATCATATCGCGGGCGAAGCGTAAGGGGCTGCGGCGCCCGAAGATAAGCAGGGCCATGGGAAGGGTGACCCCGCCGTGGAGGAGGAGTCCGGCCATCACCGTAGCCGAGTAGAGGCCCAGCGATTTGAGCACGGGATAGAAACCGGCCCAGCCGCCGGCCTGTCCCATTTGTGTGGCCACCAGAGCGAAAACGCCGATGGGCGCCGTGGCCACCACCAGATGGGTCATCTTCATGCTCACGTGAAATAGGCCCTCGAAGAAGCTCAGCACGGGCCGGCCCTTCTCGCCCACCATGGTGATGACGCTGCCCAGGAAGAGGGAGAAGAAGATCAGCGGCAGCACCTGGCCTTCGGCAATGATGGCGCCGAAGAACTTGCTGGGGATGATTCCGCGGATCACATCCAGGAATGAGTAGTCGGCCACTTCCATGGCCACGGCCGTTTCCATGCCCGCCGATGCGCCGGGTTTGATGAGATTCACCAGAATCAGGCCCAGGATCACGGCCGTCACCGTGGTGCTCAGATAATAAAGAAGGGTGAAGCCACCGAGCCGGCCAAGCTTCCGCACATCGCCCAGGGACGAGACCCCCACGATCATGCTCGAGGCGATCAGGGGCAGGATCAACATTTTCAGCGCCCCCAGGAAAAGATCTCCCAGTAAGTCGATGAAGGCGAAGGGCCTGGCGGCCACCGAGCCGAAAATGCCGCCCAGTATCATGCCGGCGAAAAGGAGCAGGATAAAGCGGCTATTGGCCTTGGGACGCGGGCTGTCTTGCATGGATTCTCCCCTTGGATGTGACAGGCGCAAACATTGCAGAAGCAGCTTTTTCTGTCCACCCCGGCCCTCGGCCCCTCGGGCGGAATCACGGTATGAACGACATCTCTTGACGGAATTCCACAGCCGTCATAGTTTCATGCCAACCGGTGTCTCGCCGCGCGCAACTCTTTATGATTCAAGCGCTTGGCTGGCGGACCCGGTAACCTGAACGAAGGAGAGCACATGCGGACAATCCGCTTGGGCGGTGTGGCGCTGGTCACCCTTGCCGTCCTCTCCTTGGCCGGCCTGGGCATCCTGCCCGGCACTAAGGCCCCCTCCGTCATCGCTCCCGCACACGCCGAAATCGCCGTCGAGCAGCATGCTCCGGCGTCTCATGGTGATGTGGTCGAGCATGACGAAGAGCATGGAGGCGGGGGACACTCGAATCCTATCGCGCCCGTGCTTGCTCTGTTGATGATTGTCATGCTCGCCGCCAAGTTGGGCGGCGCTGCCATGGAACGACTTGGCCAACCCAGCGTGCTGGGTGAGCTGGTCTTCGGCGTCATCTTGGGCAATTTGACCCTGATCGGGTTCCAAGGTTGGGAGAACCTGATTGCGTTAGAAGTTCATTTCCCGGCCATCGGCAATCTTGCCGGCGCGGCGATCGGCGCTGAACGGATCATTGAGTTGCTGGGTGAGATCGGCGTCATCCTTCTGCTTTTCGTGGTTGGTCTGGAAAGCAACGTGAAGGAAATGTTGAGCGTCGGCCTCTCGTCCCTGCTGGTGGCCCTGCTTGGCGTCATCGCACCCTTCTTCCTGGGTTGGGGAGTCAGCTCCTGGCTGCTGCCTCCCGGAACGGAAATCTGGGTGCATGTCTTCATCGGTGCGACCTTAGCCGCTACGAGTGTGGGAATCACCGCACGCGTCCTCAAGGACCTCGGTCGCCTTCAGGCGAGAGAGAGCAAGATCGTCCTGGGCGCGGCCGTGATCGACGACGTGATGGGCCTCGTGGTCCTCGCGGTCGTGGTGGGCATGATTGGCGCCGTGAATTCCGGCGAGGAAATGGCCATTGGCGGGATCTTCTGGATCATCGGCAAGGCGGTTCTCTTCCTGGTTGCCGCGGTGGCGGTCGGACAGTGGGCATCTCCCAGGATCTTCAAGCTGGCCAGCAAGCTGCGCGGAGAGCACATACTGCTCACCGTGGGACTGCTGGTGCTCTTCCTCTTTAGCTGGCTGGCCGACAAAATCGGCCTGGCCACCATCGTGGGAGCCTTTGCAGCGGGATTGGTCCTGGACGAGCTTCACTTCAAGCAACTCGGCGACAAGCACGAACACAATCTCGAGGAAATTCTCGCGCCTTTGGCGGGATTCCTTGTACCCATCTTTTTCGTGCGCATGGGTTACAAGGTGGATCTTTCCACCTTCGGCGATACGAGCATCCTCATCTTCGCGGGCGCGCTGACCATAGCCGCCATCGTAGGTAAGCAGGTTTGCTCATTCGGTGTTATCGAAAAGGGACTCGACAAGCTCTCGGTGGGAATCGGCATGATTCCTCGAGGGGAAGTGGGGCTCATCTTCGCGGGCATCGGCGCCAGTCTCATGTTGCATGGCGAACCTGTAGTGAACGCACCCACCTTCAGCGCCGTGGTGATCATGGTCATCGTGACCACTTTGATTACACCTCCGGCACTCAAGTGGTCGCTGAACCGCACTCGTGGATACGAAGGCGCCAGCGATGCTGAGATGAAGGAAGTGCGCGACAAGAAGCGTCAGCAACGACGCGACTACTACAAAGATCGTGGACGACAGGACGGCGACCGTAGCCGACGCAGCAGCGGCCGAGGCGGGCGTTCCCGCGGCGGCAGCGGGCGCGGCGGCGGATCTCGTCCCGGTGGTGATCGCTCCAGCGGAGATCGCTCCGGTGGCGAACGCTCCGGCGGAGAACGCTCCGGCGGAGAACGCTCCGGCGGCGAACGCTCCGGCGGTGAACGCTCTGGCGGAGGCCGCCCCGGTGGTGGACGTCCCGAGCGCGCGGACCGTAACAAAGAGAGTGGCCAGGGCGAAAGCCGGGTCGGAAGCTCTGCCACCCGTCGCAGACGTCGTCGCCGCAGGCCTCGTCGCACAAGCGGCGGAAGTGGTGGCGGTTCGACGCCGAGCAGCGACGGAACGTAGAGGCCGCCGGCTACCAGCCACCGGCCAGGAACAAAAGACCCTCCCCCGAAATTGGGGGAGGGTCTTTTTCTGGTGACTGGAGGCTGGAGGCCGGAAGCCGGCTGCCGGAGGCCGGTAGCCTCTAAATTCCCTCTCTCGGGTCTTCCTTCTCCAACCGCTCTTCCTTAAGCACTTCGTAGAAATCCGGCGCGCTCTTTTTGGACACATTGCCCTCGGGTATGGTCAGCACTCGAATTTCCAGGCGCCGGGCGGGAAAGGTAAGGCTCAAGATTTCATCCACGCGAAGGGAATGGCTTTCCTTCACGGACTCACCGCCCAGAAGGATGTCTCCCGACTGGCAACCGCGCTTGGCGAGGCTTCGGCTTTTCACCAGACAAACTCGCTTGAGCCAGATATCCAGTCTCAATTACCGGCTCCCAAATCCTGAGGATCGGGAATACCCATGCGTTGCACGAAGACTTCCTTTTCGAGATCCACAAGATAAGTGGCGATGGTCTCGTTACGCTTCTGAGCCAACAACTCCACGCGAAGCTGTTCCGAGATTTCCTCGTACTCGAAGGGCCGCGCATCTTCGCGCCCGTTCAGCCTCACAATCTGATAACCCCGCGCGCCTTTGAAGACCGTGGAATACTCGCTGGGTTCAAGCAGCTCGATGATGTCGCGATAACGATCGTCCAGCTGGTCCATGGGAATCGCCGGCAGCTCGCCACCCTGATCGCGGGTGTACTTGTCGTCGCTGAACTGGGTCACCGCAGCCTGCCACTCGCCGCCCTCGTTGAGGAACTTCCAAGCCTCACGCGCGCGCTCGCGAGCTTCCAGGCGATCATCCTCGGTGATTTCCATGGATATAACGATCTGCCGGAAGTGCACACCCGAGCCCTGGCGCTCTTCCATACGAATGATGTGGATGCCCGCCTCGGTGATCACTTCCTCGGCCATCTGTCCGGCTTCAAGACCCATAAGGGCTTCCTGCATGGCGGGCTGAGCAATGTCCTGCAGGTTGAGCCAACCCAGATCGCCACCCTGGTCGGCGGCGGGACCACTGCTAAGCTCCTTGGCCACGGCGCCGAAATCTTCACCGGCCGCCAGGCGATCCAGGGCTTCCTTCCAACTGCGACGCGCCACCGCTTCAACCGCCGGCGCTGGCTTGGGCACCACCAAGAGATGGGCAAGCTTCACGGCTTGGGGGCGAAGAGGGATCATGTCGGAGTTCAACTTGTTGGCCTCGAAGAATTCACGAGCCTCGGCCTCGCCCACTTCCAATTCCCAGGTCACGCCCTCCACCACGCGCTGCACCATGAGCTGATCGCGCATGGGATCGCTGAGCCTGCGACGCAGGTCGCGCATGTCCATGCCCTCGGCCTCAAGCTGGCGCTGAAAGCGAGACTCGCCGCCCGCCTGCTGTTTGAGCCCTTCGATGTGACGATCTAGAGCCATGTTCAGCTCGTCCTCGCCTACTTCCTGATTCTCTCGCCGTGCCTTGGCCAGCAGGATCTTCTCACTGACCATGTTTTCCAGGGCTTCTTCCATGAGCTGGCGGTACTGCAGGGAATCCACCTGCATGCCCGTCTGCATGAGGAAAAGTTCAACGTCCTGAAGAACGGCGCTCAGAAGGATGACCTCGTCGTCCACGGTGGCGACGATCTTGTCCAAAGTGGACAGCTCGCCGCCCTGGGCGAAGGCGGGAAGGCTTGTGCCCATAGCCAGAATCGTTAAAAGGGCCGCAATGAATACTCGCTTCATGAATTTGCTCCGTCCTTGATCAGGGCGCCGGGGGCGCATCGCCGCCCAGCCTTGTGTCCAGTTCCGGGTGATACTCAACGGGGAAAGCCTCGCGTAGTTCCTCGAGGATCTCTCCGTAAACGCGTCGCCGCTTTTCAATGAGCAGGTAACGAAGGATCTCTTCGCGCACCGTGCCCAGTTCCAAAGCATTTTCGCTTTCCCGCCGCTCGCGGAATTGAATAAGGGTCCAGCCCCATGTTGTTTCGAAGGGCTCGGAGATTCCGTTCTTCTCCATCTTCACAAGACGGGTGAGAATTTCCGGCGGCACGGCCGCGCGGCTCATCCATCCCATGTCTCCGCCCAGACGTGCGCTGGCATCCAGGGAATACTTTTCGGCGGCGCGTTTGAAGGAAATCTGCCCGCGCTGAAGATTGCCGTAGATTTCTCCCGCCTCGTCGCGGCTGTTCACCACGATCTGCCGGTATCGATATTCCCAGGCGTACTCATCGAGATGAGTACTGTAATAATCCGAAATCTCCGCTTCGGTGATGCCCACCCGTTCATCCATGGTTTTTTGAAGGTAGGCATTGGCCACGAAGTCTCGTCGTTGCTCCAGCAATCGTCGTCTGAGTTCGGGATCATCGAGCAGACCCCGTGACTCGGCGGCCCGATAGAGCAGTTCTGTATCCACCCAACGCTGGAGGTAGTTCAGCTTTTCATCCTGGGTGAGCAGGCCGTGATATTCGGCGGGAATGAGTTGCTCGAACTCCCCGAAGCCCAAGGAGCGTCCCCCCACCTGGACAATGGCCTCGCCACCGTCTTCCACCACCGGATCCTCCGAGCGCGGAAGGGCCTCCTCCTGCTGCCGGCCGCAAGCGACCAGGAGTAGAAGGAGGCCCAGAGCGCTATAGAGTCTTGTACTTATCGCGATTCGGATTGGGCGCTTCTCCCTTCTGGGTCTTGCGAAGCACCTTTTCGTTGATCACCACGTCCGCTTCTTCACGCCACTGGATCAGCAGCTCTTCCAAGCGATCGGAGGAGGCCGACTCGAAGGCCTCGCTGCGGGCGCGCTGATAGACCTCTTCCAGAGGCAGCAGCACTGGTTCGGACTCTTGCACCATCTGATAGATGGCCCAGTAGCCCTGAAACTCGAAGGGAGGCGAATAGTCGTTCACGTTCTCCAGACGCAGCACCTGGCGGAAAACCTCATGGTCGGGCGAGGTCAAGCTGTCGGGGGTGAACCATTCGGTGGTCCAGGACTGGGGCCAGGTGATGGACAGGTCGGCGCCCACGGAATCAAACTCCGCACCGGCCTGAAGACGGCTATAGGCTTCGCGAATGTCATCTTCGGTGTTGGTCACCAGCTGCTTGCAGATCACCGCGTACTTGCGCGTGTAAAGCAGGGGATGCTCTTCGTAAAAAGCCCGCACCTGCTCGTCACCGAATTCCATGGGAGCGTCCACCAGCATGCGCTTCACCGAGCCGATGCAATTCTGTTCCTCATACTCCTTCATGGCCACGATGAGATCGGGATCGCTGTCCAGACCCTGCTTCCTGGCTTCCAGGGGCATGACACGGTTGATCATCTGGCGGCGCACCTTGTTATAGACACCCTTGACGCGGGAAGCCTTGTTGGGCCGCTCATAAACGCTGAGCTCGTCATAGTCATCGGAGAACTCAGCAAGAGTGTGCTTCTCGCCTTCGATTTCGTAGAGCACCATCTTCTTCTGTTCATCGCTGAACTTGAGTATGGGCTTCTCCAGAACCGGCGGATCGTTGAGCTGAGAAGGTGTGAGGTCGTCGGGCATGAGATCGATAATTTCAGCGGCCACATCCCAATCAAACTTGAAGCCGTACCTCTTGAGCACACCCGATCCATGGGCGTCGCCGATGCTGCGAAGCGCGCGAACTTCGAGGCGCTTGAGAACTTGATCCTTCACCTGCTCGTAGGGAGGAGCTTCCTGGATGGTCATTTCGTCCAGGAGGAGGAGGGCCCAGCCGTTTGGCACTTTGACGGGCTCGCTCATCTGGCCCTCTTCCATATGAAAGAGAGCCTGCTCCACTGACTCCACACTCACGCCGAAGGTAACCGCCTGCATTTTTCCACCGGCGAAACGATCCTGATTGGTGGAGTATTCGAGAATGGCGTCGTGGAAACTCAACTCGCCGGCCTCGATCCTCGCACGGATTGCCACAGCTTCTTCCTCGCCGTCCACTTCGATGTGACGGGCCGAAGCAATCTTGCCGATGTACTGATAGTGCTCCAGCAGATCCTCTTCGCTGAACTCGGGAATCTTATCGACGATCTCTTTGTTCTTCAGGAGCTCGATGAGGCGATAGTCCAGATGGGAGTTGTAAGCCTTCAGATAGGCTTCATCGGTGATGTAACCCTCTTCATAGGCTTTGCTGACGATGAGTTCCTTCTTGATGAGGGTGTCCAGGACCTTGTCCTGAATCTCCTCGAGGCTCAAGGAATCGGGGAATAGCGCGGCGTCGTTCTCCGCCATCTTCGCCCACTTGGCCTTCATATAACCGACAGTGATTGGCAGGTCGTTCACAGTCGCGACAACGCTGTCGTCTTTCACCTGTCCGCAACCGAGCATTATCGTAGCCGTCAGGGCCAGGATAATGACCGCGAGCAAGTTGCGTGTGGCCTTCATGGTCAACACCTCACAATTCAAGGACCGTAGTGATTATTCGGAAGGCGAGAGCCATTCCGTTCAGAGACCCTGCATTATAGCCCCGGCGCGCCCAAGGGCAAGGGGCTAAGCCTGCCTTCCAGCGCTGTGAGCAATCTTCGGGTAAGTAGCAGCGTATCCTCGCCAGCCCCTTGAAGTTCCAGGGTCAGGGGCGATTGACCCCGAAAAAGCAGGCTGCGGCCAAAGGTTTCCACCAGGGATGCGATGACCTTCTTCTCCATTATAGCGCCCTCCTGGAACTCCACCCTGCAGCGCTTGCCCAGCTTGAGCGCACTCACTCCGGCAGCCTGGGCCAAGACCTTTAACTCCAAGAGTACAAACAACTTCTCCACCGGGGCGGGCATGGGACCAAAGCGGTCGCGCAGCTCTTTTTGCAGTTCCTTGGCGGCTTCCAGGCGATCCACATGACCCATCTGCTGGTAGAGCGACATTTTTTGTTCGGCGTCGGGAATATAGGCGTCGGGAATATAGGCATTCAGATTCGATTCGATGCGCACCTGACCCGAGTAGCTCTTGCCCTCGCGCAGCTCGCGCACGGCTTCGTTGACCAGGCGAAGGTAGAGATCGAAGCCCACGGCGATCATATGACCGTGTTGCTCCACGCCCAGCATGTTCCCCGCACCGCGCAGCTCGAGGTCGCGCAGGGCCAGCTTGTAGCCACTGCCCAGTTCATCGAATTCCACCAAGGCGTCCAGGCGCCGGCGGCTGTCTTCGGTGATGCCGCGATCCCGGGGCACCATGAGATAGGCATAAGCCCTTTGCCTGCTTCGTCCCACGCGCCCACGTAGCTGATGAAGCTGGGCCACGCCGAAACGGTCGGCCCGGTTCACGAGGATGGTGTTCACGCGGGGAATATCCAGACCCGACTCGATGATCATGGTGCTCACCAGCACATCGAATTCACCTTCGATGAAATCCACCATGACCTTTTCAAGCTGCCGCTCGCTCATCTGCCCGTGGCCCACCGCCACGCTGATGTCGGGAATCAGCTCCTGGATGAAGCCCGCCATGGCATCGATGGTCTCCACGCGATTGTGCACGAAGAAAACCTGCCCGCCACGATCGACCTCGCGCAGGATGGCCTCGCGGATGGCCTCTTCGTCGAAGGCGATGATCTCGGTGTGCACGGGCAGGCGATCCCGCGGCGGAGTTTGAATGAGCGAGACGTCGCGAATGCCGCCCAGGGACATGTTCAGCGTGCGGGGAATGGGCGTGGCCGTGAGGGTGAGCACATCCACCGCGGCTCGGGCGCGCTTGATCTTTTCCTTGTGCGCCACGCCGAAGCGGTGTTCCTCATCCACGATCAGAAGGCCGATGTCTTTGAACTTCACGTCGGCACCGAGAAGACGGTGGGTGCCGATGACGATATCCACCTCACCGGCGGCAAGGTCGCTGAGCGACTTCTTGATTTCGGCGGCCTTGCGGAAGCGGCTGAGCATGTCCACACGAACGGGATAATCGCGCAGGCGCTCCTGGAAGGTTTGCAAATGCTGCTGGGCCAAAATGGTTGTGGGCACCAGCACGCCCACCTGCTTGCCGCCCTGCACGGCCTTGAAGGCCGCGCGAATAGCCACTTCGGTTTTGCCGAAACCCACGTCGCCGCAGACCAGGCGATCCATGGGCTTGGGTTTTTCCATGTCGCGCTTGGTGGCATCCGCGGCCGAGCCTTGATCGGGCGTGTCCTGATAGAGGAAACTGGCCTCGAGTTCGCTTTGCCAGGGCGTGTCAGCGGGAAAAGCATGCCCACGACTGGCCTCGCGTCGCGCGTAGAGTTGAATGAGCTCGGCCGCCAACTGGCGCACAGCCTTCTCGGCCTTCTTGCGCGTTCGCACCCAGGCTTTCTCGCCCAGGCGATTGAGCTTGGGAGACGCATCCTCCTGGCGCGCATAGCGCTCCACCAGATGAATCTGCTCCACGGGAACAAAGAGCTGCTGATCCTCGGCGTAACTCAGATGAAGCAGTTCACGCTCCTCGCCGAGAACATCCATTTTTTCGATGCCCCGATACCGCGCGACACCGTGCTGAACGTGGACCACATAGTCACCGGGCCTGAGCACGCTGCGGTCGCGAATGGGTCCCGCACCCTTATAGAGGCGGCGACGACGACGGATGCGTTTGTAGCGGTCGAAGATTTCGTGATCGGTGTAGAGAGCCACACGCTCATCGGGCAAAAGAAAACCGTGCTGAAGATCGGCCACAGGCAGTTGAAGGGTCTCGTCCATGCCCGGCAAAATTTCTCGAAGACGTTCGGCCTGACCCTTGTTGTCGCAAAAAATCCAAACGCGATAACCCTCGCCCGATAGCTTCTCAAGATCCGAACGCAGCTCCTTCACGCTGCTGCCGAAGGAAGGTTGCCCCTTCGACTTGAACTTCAGCACCGGCGCGCGAGGGCTGGCCAGCACCTCGGCCAGCTCATCTTCGACGAAGAGCATGTCCGGACCATCCAGAAGTGCCGCAAGGTCATCTTCGAGCAGGAAACTCCAATTTGCCGGTGGCAACATTTCGTCGTTGTCGATGCCGCGTTCGTGGCGGCGTCGCACCTCGGCGCTCATGCGATCCCATCGTTCGCGGAAAGCGCCTTCGTCAACGAGCAGGCCGCGAAATCCCTTGGGCAGGTAGCGCTCGAGGGGTACTTCATCCACGAACCATGCGCTGTAACGGTCGATGCCTTCGAAGAGAATGCCGTCGAGGAAATTGGCCGACAGCTCTTCTACCAAAATGGAGTCGGCAGGATACTGTTTGCGCAACTCGCGCAGTGCGCGCCGCTGGGCCTCTTCGCTCAGAAGCACCTGGGAGCAGGGCAAGATGCGGGCGCGCTCCTGCTTGCCCGTGGAGCGTTGAGTGCTGGGATCAAAACTGCGCAGGCTTTCGATTTCATCGCCAAAAAGCTCGAGACGGATGGGCTCATCGGCCGTGGGCGTGAACAGGTCCACGATGCCGCCCTTCACGGCAAAGTCGCCGGGCTCCTCCACCAATCCCACTTCGCGATAACCCATGCCCGCCAGGCGAATGCGGAAATCTTCCAGATCCAGCTGGGCACCCGCGCGAAGTTCGAAACGCAGATCACGAAGCAGGTCGGGCGAGATGACCCGCCGCATCCAAGCGCGCGCGCTCATGCAAAGGAAGCGCACCTTGCCATCGGCGAGCTCGTCCAAAACCTCGATGCGCGCGCTGACCAGATTGCGGTCGGCGTTATGGCGATCGTAGGGAAGGATTTCCAATTCGGGATAGTGGCGCACGCCACCCGCGCCCAGGCTCACGAGATCTTCCGACAGGGCCTCGGCCTCGCTGGCCTGACTGGTGAGGAGCAGCCAGGGCTTGTCGTCGTCGAGCTCGCTATCTAAGCGAGCGAGAAGCAGCGCGAGACTCGATCCCTTCAGACCCGTGAGCACGCGACGAGTGGGCCCTCCGCCGAGTTCGGAACCCAGAGTGGCTGCGTCGCCTGAGAGCGGGAGTTTCAATTGGCTGAGGAAGGACAATTCGCACTCCGCTTTCCGCATACCTCTTACCGCCGGCAAAGGCAGGATCGGTAGTCCAAGCACAGTTAGCCCCTGCCGGCGATTTACCGGGGGGCGCGAAACCAAAACTAGCAACTTTGTCGACGGGCAGCAACGAGAGAGCAGTTACTCGACTCTGAAAACCTTCATTACCTCATCGCCCATGTGATTGATGACCTTCACCGCGATACGGCCCGATTCCGGCCTGTTGAAGGGCCGAGAAGTGTCGCTGTTGAGAGTCTCCCAAGCATCCCTATTGATTTCCGCTTTGAGAGAGGTTTTAAGCGACTTGTAGGGATCTTTGGCTCCCAGAAAATAGGCATGGCGGACGAAGAAGCTCTCCTCGTTGTAATTCGTGTCGATGAACCAGCAGGCGATCTTGTCAGTATCGTCGCTGATGATCTGGCCTGTGCTGGGATGAAAGACATCCACACCTTTGATCCGGACCTGCCATTGATCATTCTCGCCATCATCGGCCGGAAAAAGATCTATGTCCGGCTCGCCGAAGATTACGAAGAGGTTGCCCTTGCCGGTGTTCTTGAGATCGTCGGCCATGTGCAGATCGGCATTCATGTGGGCTTTGAGAACGGGTAGGCGGCCCAGTTTGTTGAACTCCGAAACATGGGCCTCATAGCTGAAGGCACAGGCCACCAGCACATCGAAGTCCGCGTCGCCGGCTTCGCGGGCAGCCTCAACGAGATCGGGACGGGTGACGGTACCGAACTCGGGTCCTATGAAAATCGCTGCGCGCTTCACCGTGCTTCCGTCACCATCGTCCCCCTCGTAACGCCCCTCGGCGCAGATCATGCGCCCCGGCCAAAGTGCGATGGACGAAAACTCCAGCTTGTCCTCCTTGTGTGCCTGCTGAACCCCCGAGGTCTTAAGGTTTTCCAGGATCATGGTCGTGAAGTCCTGTGTCTTTGCGAAACCAGGCTTGGGTTCGGCGACCATGTCGAGCAGTTCATCATCCTCGTTCACGGCCAAGACGCGATGGGGTGATAGGCTTTCCACGGTGAAAGGTCCCGCCACGCGTACGGTCTTCTTGTCTTCATAGGGCTTGTCGTAGAGATACTCGAAGTCGGCCTTGGCTTCGATGGAGGTGTCAATCTCTCGTTGCCGCTCTATGCGCTGCTGCCACCATTGCTCGTGGAGTTCTTGTGCTTTGGTCGCCCACTTCTCATCAGCCTCGCGGGGGACTTCCCATTCCTTCCAGTTCTTCTTGAGGGCCTTGTTGAGTTTCGCGCGCAAAGGCTCCAGGAACTCCTGGTGCTTCTCCCAGATGACGTCGATCTCGGTATTGTTGGCGATGGATTTCAGAGTGATATGAGGCACGCGTTCATAGACGAACCCCTGCCGCACATCGCCTCGGCTCGGGGAGTCGTCGGGAAGAGTTTCCGTGAGCTCGGCTTCCTTGAGCTTGCCCGCCTTGCTGTCGGCGAGCAGGTAGTAGGGATAGCGGGCGCCCATGATACGCGCCCGGGCCAGGGCCAGGGCCACGCGGGAAGTGTCGACGGTGATCCAGCGGCGGCCCCACTGTTCGGCCACGGTGGCCGTGGTGCCCGAGCCGCAGGTGGGGTCGAGGACCAAGTCGCCGGGGTCGGTAGTCATTAGGATACAGCGCTGGATTGTCTTGACACCGGTTTGCACAACGTAGGTTTTTTCATCAGTAAAACTCCCCGTCCCAGTATCCAGCCAAAGTTCCGATACCTCCATTACGGAAAAATCATCTAATCGTCTCACATACTGTAAGCTGTTTTTTGCCTTGTGAATTCTTCCAGCTCGATCTAGCCGCGCTAGACCAGTCACTGGAGTTTTGGATCGAAACTCATACTGCTTTCCCTCGAACGGGAACTTCACTAACGGATTTCCTTGGGATGTAATGTTGTCTGGCTTGTAAATAAAGTACTCTTCTTTAGGGTTTACTCCCTCCCTTTCGTCCTTAGTCATCCCTCGATAGTCACCAGCCAGATTCCTAATCCAATTGTATGTTGATGCAGTTCCATCTTCGCGAGTCTTTGGATTGTATGGCTGCCTGAATTTCACACGCTGCTTGTTTCTCGCATACCAAAGAAGATAATCGAATCGATTCGCCAGATAGCTTGAGGATAGGCCGCTAGTTTTGATGAAGGCAATCTCACCAATATAGCCCTCCATTCCAAAAATCTCATCCATTAGCGCTCTTACCCGGTGCACATTCTCATCCCCGATCTGCACGAAGATCGAGCCGGATTCCGTGAGAAGATCACGAGCAACCGTCAGCCGATCCCGCAGATAGCTCAGGTAGCTGTGAATGCCGTCGCGCCAGGTGTCGCGGAAGGCCTTCACCTGCTCGGGTTCGCGCGTGATGTGATCGGCCTTGCCATCCTTCACGTCGCGGCTGGTGGTGGACCACTGAAAATTGCTATTGAACTTGATGCCGTAGGGCGGGTCGAGATAGATGCACTGCACCTTGCCGCGCAGGCCCTCCCGCTCGGCAAGTGAGCCCATCACCTGAAGGCTGTCGCCCAGGATCATGCGGTTGGTCCAGTTGGCCTCGTGTTGATAGAACTCGGTCTTGGCGTCGTCATCGGGTAGTCCGTTGAAATCCGAGAATAGATCCACCTGCGCTTCGGCTGCCTCCTGGTCAGCCTTGGTCATGCGTAGCAGATCATCGATGAGCACCTTGGGGTGCACCTTCTCCTGGATGTAGAGCGGCGGCGCTTGCACCAAGAGATCGGACCGGTCCTGCTCGTCCTTGCCTCGCCAAACCAGCTGCGGGTCCAGATCACGGTTCCGGCGCCGGTATGCCAACTCGATGGGCGAGCTGTCCTCCTTCTCCATCACGGACTGATACTCGGCCGTGGGGATGTTTTTTCGCGAGGCCTCCTCGTGGGTGAGGGCATCCACCTTCTTCACGGTCTTCTTGCGTGGTCTCTTGGCCATCGTTCGTCCTCAGTTCTCCAGGTACTTTCTGCCCTTGTCTGTGATTCGGTACTTCTGCAACCGGCTCGAAGGCTTCTCGGGAATCGTGAGCTCGACGAGTTCCTGCGCCTGGGCAGGATGTAGGTAGTTCTCACGGAACGTGGGCCTGTGCTTCAGCCCCAAGGCCTTCCGCAACTCTCCCGAAGATTTCTCTCCCTCTAAGAGTAATCTCAGAAGTCGGGTAACTGGGTCGGCCGACTGGGTCGGTGACTGGGTCGGCGACCCAGTCGATTCACCGTTAAGCCCCTCGCCATCAACGACTTCCAGCGCCGCTGGGTGCACAGGGAGTTTCACCATGAAAAAACTGTGGTTCTCATCGAACTCGAACTCCGGCGCCGGTGACCCGTTGTCCCTCATTGACTTGAGGATCTTCGGAATGCCGGTTCCGCGCCCCTCGGTGAATTCCAGTTCCTTAAGGAACTCGCCGATCCTGCGGTTCCGGTAGCGACGGGGCATGGCTTTGCCCGCCTTCAGCTGATCCAGGCTCACCGAGCGATCCGGTCCCGGATAACTGAGTACAACCACCTCGTCGTGCATGATCCGAACTTCCACGGGCTCGCGGTCCTCGTAGCTGCGATGATAGACGGCATTGACCACCGCCTCTTCGATGGCCTCATAGGGGACATTCTTGACCCTCGTCGCTTCGGCCCGATCCCGATGTTTGATCACGGTTTCCGAGATGAAGCTCCGGCGGATGTAATCAAGGGCATCTCCGATCATCTCGGGCAGCGGGCCCTGGAAGACCTTCTCCGAGAACTTGTCGCCGCCCGGACCCTCTTTCGGGAACCAGACTACATCGATCTGAGTGGCGGGAAAGAACCGGTGAGGCTCGGGGTGGAACATCATCAGGCCCACATTGAGAGGAAGCGGTACCTCCTTGGGGCCCCCGACAACTCCCATCTGCTGACCCAATTCCAGGGGCGAGAGATTGGCCGCTTCATTCGCCAGTTCACTTCCCACTCTTTCCAGGTACTTCGTCATCAAATCTATGGAAAGGTCCCCGACTTTCGCCTGCGAGTTGAAGCGGTCATCGAAGGGTACTCGTGAGGCGAGGGACAGGAGCTCCCTCTCATCATCGCCTCTGGCATGAACCGTATTCGATCCTTTCCGGATGAAAAAGGCATAGTCCTTGTCTCCCTTTGCCAGAGAGGTTTTCGCCTTGTAGGGTCTGCTCGGCCCACCCATTGCCCAGAGGACGAGAATCTGACACCCTCCCACTTCGCAGGGAACCGGTCTCGGATAGTAGGCGGGCTGAATGGCGCTGTTGCCGAAGCCCAACAGCTCTTTCTGAATCTTGTCGATTTCTTCTGGTGTCAAACCCCCGGGCGGCAGAATTGGCTTTCCATCTTTCTCTTCCACTCCAATGATGACATAGCCGCCGCCCAGGTTATGGAAGTCGTTAGCAAAGGCCGCCAGCGTCTGGACGACGGCAAGCGGATTCCAGCCTTTCTTAAATTCAAGCCTCTCCCACTCCACGGAATTGCCGTGAAGCAGGTCATCGACATTGATGGGAAGCAGGCTGCTCATAGGCCTTCTACACCTTCTCGGCGACGAATCCGTCGATCAGTTTTCCGAATTGTATTTCCATATCATAAACATCGGTAAACTCAGCAAAGGCCCAACGGCCGAACTCCCGGGCGTGGTTGATTCCGGGAATCCAATAGGTATCCATAGTTGAACGCTTCTCCTTGGCGTCCTCCCCCCGATATCCCTTGATCTCCACAATCAGATTCAAGAGGTCTTCATCGCCCCGATCATCGTCCACGCGCAGGATGAAATCTGGAATGTAGCGCCGTGCCACAGATCCCATGCGGTAGGGAACCTCGAAACCCAATCCTTGATTCTTCACATATGTTCGTACGCGAGAATGTGCTTCGGCGATGCGACAGAACTCCGCCTCCCAACCACTGTCGCAGATCGCCCAATTGACATGGCTCTTGTCGGCGTCGGTCTTCCAGCGAGTCTTTTTGGAAGTTGTGAAAGAGACATGCGCGGTAGAGCCGGTGGGATTGTAGGGATCCATGATCGCCAAAGTTGGGCTCTCGCCCTCGAATTGACGATCGATGCCCGCGGCGATGCGACCACATGCGATTGCTGCCAGCTCCAGATACATGAGTTGGGCCGGAGAGGTGCCGCCTTGGCAAACCAGATGATGGTCGAGCCAATGCTTGGCAATCCTCTTGTATTGACCGAACAGATGCAATCGGGGCTCACCATTCTCATCAAGGCCATGAGTCTCGATAAGCCGTTTGGTGAGATTAAAAAGCAATGTGGACTGGCGTAGCTTACCAGTCTCGACCAGAGTCAAGTCGATACCTTCGCCAATGATGCCCTCATTGCGTGTCTGGGTGGGGCCCACAAGATCAGGAGTAAGGACGAAAGTAGAATCCTCCGTGAACTTCGCGGCCAGTCGCTCGGCAGGCAACTCAACACGATAGCCCACCACCCGTGGATAGTGAATCTCGGAGGTGTCTCTCTCTGGTCGCACCGCTCGGACCTGAATCGTCTCCTGTGGAGGCTGAGGCGGCGCGACAACCGGTTTGGCGGTGAAGTCAAAGGGAATTCCAAGTACATCGGCATACTCTACATTAAAGCGATTCTCCTCGTTCAGGTCGTAGGAGTGCCTTCTCAGGGCCCGCCCGATCACCTGTTCGCAGAGAAGTTGGGTGCCGAAGGCCCGCACACCGAGAATATGGGTCACAGTATTAGCATCCCAACCCTCGGTCAGCATAGATACTGATACCACGCACCGAATTTCGCCGCCCAGTCTTCCAGGCTTGCCCACCGTGTTCATAACTTCGCGAAGCAGCTCCTGGTCGGACAGATTTTCTGCCTTCTTCTTGTCTCCGGTCCGGGCAACAATCTCTCGCCGGAACCGCTCTATTTCCTTGGTGGCCATTTTGCGGAATTTGTCGTCAAGGGCTTCGCCGGACTCCAATTGCTCGCTATCGATGAGCAAGGTTCGCGGGAGAGCCCTGGGAGTGCCATCTTCCTTGAAATTGGAAAAGAGTGGTAGTCGTCCCCGAAAAGGCGCGGGGCGAATGCTACTTTCGGGAACGGGGAATTCGAACCCGGCTACGAAGTCGTAGATCAGCTTCGAAATCGAGGTATTCTGGCAAACCACGATGAAACAGGGCGGGGCGGCCATATTCTCATTTTGCCAGAGCTCGTAGGTCTTTTCATAGTGCGCGTAGAGGGCCAGAAGGGCCGTTTCCAGTTCAGCAGGAATGCTCCGTGGATCCAGCCAAGCACTCTTCCCTCTGCCTTTTTTCGGCATTCTCGGACCGATGTGGTCCCAGAGGTTTCTGAATTTGGGTGTATCTCCACCGGGGATATTGTCGGCCACTGGCACCCGAGGCAGTTTGACGATGCCGCACTCGATGGCATCCATCAGGGAGAAATCGCTCATGGTCCAGTGAAAGAGAGTTCCCTCGCCATAACCTGAGCCCCTCAAGAAGAACGGCGTCGCCGACAGGTCGACAACCCTTCTCAAGCCCAGTTTTCTATCTATGGCTTCAAGTCCTGACATCCACAGTCGTGCTGCTTTACTGTTCTTTTCCGCTTCCTTTCGATCATCGCCTTTTAAGTTTCCCTCGAGATCATCGCCTGGTTTTTCTCGGTAGCAGTGATGCGCTTCATCATTGATGGCCAGGATGTTCTTCATGCCCATGAGCTCGGGCATGACCCGTTGAATCATCTGTCCTTCTGTTTCGAGAGTCTGTATCTCAGCACCGCGCCCCTGAAGAAGAGATCGGCCGCCCTTGGAGAGCAACATGGTCTCGCGCAGCTTGAACGCGTGGTAATTTGTGATGACAATCTTTGCCTTGTCCAAATCGCCAAGCATGTCTCCGGGCACAAGCTCCCGACTCTTGTAGTAGCTATCGGGATCGTTGGGTTTGAGAACGCGGAGTCGGTCCTTGATCGTAATGCCTGGCGTTACAATCAGGAAGCCGCGCGTGAAGTTCTTGCTCGTTGGTCGGCGAACCGAGTTGATCGTCTGCCAAGCGATCAGCATCGCCATGACCGTGGTCTTTCCCGCGCCAGTAGCCATCTTCAGTGCAAGCCGCGCCAGTCCGGAATTTGCCTGCTCATTGGCGGCTTCAAGATGATCCAGGAAGGCCTTGCCATCTTTGCCCAGCTTCGGAGCGACCTCTGTCAGCCAGATCACGATTTCAAGCGCTTCCACCTGGCAGAAGAATGGGCGGATACTGCTGAAAGGGTGTTCCCGCCAATGCTGAAGAAGGCGGGCAGTCTCAGGCGTTACTTTCCAGTCTGATGGGTTGGGAATCATCCGCCATCGATCGACTCGTTCCCTGAGCGCGTTGATGATTGGTTTGGGGTCGTAGGCCTGATCTTCGGATGAAAGACCTTTTCCTTCGTCCAGGGGTAATGACTTTTGTCCGTCATCTCCCTGCCGTCTTTTTGGCTTTGGAATAGGAGTGATGAATTCCGCGGGCCGCCGCCCTTCAATAATTCGCCCCGTGGGTTGACCGCTATCATCGAGTTCCCAGTACTCGCTCGGATAGTCATAGGGAGAGTTGCGAATTGGGCTCTTAAAGAAGCTTTCAGACATCTCTTCAGCTCTCTCCATCTAGAAACAGTAGATATTCAATCCTTTTGAGTAGTATCAAAGTTGAGGGCACGAATCACTTAAAAACTATCAAGTATGTCATAGTGGCTCGTCTTAATCCTGCCCAAACAGCGTTTGGTAGAAGCCGTATCCCATCCTTGACACCCCCCTTCCCTCGCCGATAGGCTTTCCGGCAGTAATCTAATATGGAGGATTCGATGGCCGAGAAACGTGGACAGTGGAGCGGGCGTCTGGGATTCATCCTCGCGGCTTCTGGCAGCGCGGTGGGTCTTGGAAACCTTTGGAAGTTTCCCTACATCACTTTCGAAAATGGCGGCGGCGCTTTTGTACTGGTCTACCTCATCGCCATCCTTCTAATCGGTGCGCCCGTCATGATTGCCGAAACTCTGCTCGGCAGACGGGCTCAAAAAAACCCTGTGGGAACCTTCCGCATCTTGGCCGAAGGAAAACGCGGCGCAAGCCTTTGGCCCGGCGTGGGCATCCTGGGCGTGATCACAGGCTTCGTGATCCTCTCCTACTACAGCGTGGTCGCGGGCTGGACACTGCGATACATCGTCATGGCCCTCAGTGGGTCACTGGGGCAGATGGCCCACGACCCTGCCCTGCTCCAAGGCTTCTTCGGGGAATTTCTCGGCAACAGCGGGCAGCAGGTTCTGTTGCACTTCCTCTTCATGGCTCTGACCACGGGTGTCGTCATCTTCGGCGTGCAGAAGGGAATCGAGCGCGCGGCGAAATTCCTCATGCCCCTGCTCTTCACCATTCTCATCGTCTTGGTGGTCTATTCCACCACCACACCCGGCTTTAGCAAGGCCATGACCTTCCTCTTCCGACCCAATTTCGGCGACCTCACCATGGGCGCCGTTCTCGAAGCCCTCGGGCACAGCTTCTTCACTCTGAGCCTCGGTATGGGCGCCATGCTCACCTACGGCAGTTACATGAGGCGGGAAGATTCCGTACCCAAGGCGGCTCTCACGATCACCGCCCTCGATACCATCATCGCCATCATGGCCTGCATCATCATGTTCTCCATCATCTTCAGTTTCGATTTCGACGTGTCCAAGAGCGCCACCATCCTCTTCACCACCTTGCCGGCGGTTTTCTATCAGTTGCCAGGCGGAGGCATCATTTCAGCGCTCTTCTACCTGCTCGTGGCCTTCGCGGCCTTATCGAGCACCATTAGTCTTCTGGAAGTCGTCTCCAGCTTCGCCATCGATGAACTGGGTTGGAAACGCAAGCAGAGCACACTCACCATGGCCGCCGGCATCTTCGTGTTCGGCGCTCTGAGCGCGGTGAGTTTGGGAGGGAACGATTTCCTCTCGGGCATCAATCTCATCGGACGGGAATCTACACAGGGCGTGTTCGGAACCCTCGACTACCTGGCCAGCAACTGGTTCCTGCCCGTGGGCGGATTCTTCATCGCCATCTTTGCAGGATGGGTTCTCACGCGCAAAACCACCGAAGAGGAACTGGAAACGGGCAACGGACCCATGCCCAGTTATGGCCTCTGGCGATTCCTCATACGCTTCGCGGCGCCTCTGGTGATCGGCGCGATCATCGTGAGCGTTTTGCTGGGACAGGAATACCAGTAGGCTATGCAAAGACAGGACTAAGAGCGCCTAGCTTGGGACTTTCTGTTTTCATGTTCGTGGTCTAGCTTTTTTTTCGCTAAACATGGGGCTACTCTTCAAATCCATTGAATCCAAAATCCTTGCCATCACTCAAACTGCTTCGCCCTCCCAACATGTGAGTCTTGATGATGTTTCGTCCGAGATCAAGACAGTACTCACTAGCTGGTTCAAATTCGATGGGAACCCCATCGAAGATGCCACTCGACAAGACAGTTCGTGTAGTTACAAGAGTGTCTATTACTTCATGTTTCTTACAAAACTCAGTTAGTCCCTTTAACTCTTCAGGGTGACGAACAATTCTATCCGACCATTTCACTTCAACCACCCAATCAGGCTGTTGTTCGTGCCCGAGTTGAACGATATCGACTTCCCCATTTTTCCAACGCGCATAATATTTCGGACTGTCGGAATGAAACCACTGCGAGAAAATCGCCGTTTCAACTAGAGTGCCCATTGCCTGATCATTCGCACCAACAGGCGAGAACAGTGCTGCGCGAATAGAGGGGTTCGTGAGATAGACTTTGAAAAAATTCGCCCGCTTGAATCGCTTTGCGTTTTTGTCAACTCGGTGAACAACTCGAATGAGGAAGGCCGCTTCAAGGTACTCAATGTACCTCTTTATCGTATTCTTTGCGACGCCTGATCCGGTTGACAACTCTTCGAGAGAAACTTCGTTGGCTGTATTGTACGCCAGTGTGGTGAAAAGCGAATTGAGTTCTTGTATGTCCTGGATTCCATACAAACTCGGAAGATCTCGCAGCAGAACCTTGTCAATAATGTCAGACTTAATGAACCTCCCGGGGTCCCTCTGGATCTGTTCCGATAAGACGACTTCAGGATATCCTCCAAAGTTCAAATAGCGAACGAAATGGCCATTCAACTCATCAATCTGCTTCGCTCGGATAGCTCCCACCTCATCATTCAAAGAGTCGAATTGATTCTCTAGGTTCAGTAGCACGAGGTATTCGTAGAATGTCAGGGGTGGAAGAATGAAATCCGTGAACCGACCTGCACCGGACTCCGAACTCTTAAGTTTGAGCGCAGCGGCAGCTGAGCCGGACACCGTGATGTTCAGATTCGGATATGAATCGACAAGGGTCTTAAGATGAACTTCCCAGCCCTTTAGATACTGAATCTCATCGAAGAACAGATATGCATGGTCCGAGCGAAAGCTCGCTGAACCAGCCTCGTCGATCGCACTGAGAAAATCATCCAATCCAAGTCCGTTGAACAATGGGTGGTCCACAGAAACATATGCAATCAGATGCGGGTCCAAGCCTGACTTGATCAATTCCGCTATGGCGTGGTGGATTAGTACGGTTTTTCCAACGCGCCGTGGGCCCATGAGTACGACTGCCCGACGGATGTCAGTTTGACGAACCAACGGAAAGAAGTGATCAAGGTAGGGCCTCGGACGCATCTCGGTATAGAATGTAGGTACTCCCTCAGGCCGATCCCACCATGGATTTTCACGTTGAAGACGCTCTAAGATCTTCTCTTTTGGCACTTTACGCACAAACCACCACCTATGATTAATACTTTGATCTTAGTGTAGGCCGACCCCCACATAATGTCAAGCAATAGGCCCTTGCGAGCCAGAGAGTCCAACTAAAGGCAGCCAACTAACCCTACTGCACGCGCAGCCTTTCGGCCAAGTCGTCTACAACGATACAAAACACGCTTGAGATCGACTAATGTATATAAAATCATGCATATAGGAGAAGTGCAAGATCTTGCCTCTGGTAATCGGCGCGATCATCGTGAGCGTTTTGCTGGGACAGGAATACCAGTAGCTTAGTTCTAGATGCGTCCGTCGCCTTCGGGTCCGCGGCGTCCCAGCCATAGTTCCAGGAGCATGAGAGCCACGGCGAGGAGTAGAAGCGTGGCGGCGATTTCCTTGCCGAAGTGTCCGGCCTGGATCGCATCACCCAGGTTTTCATCAGAACCCACCACACGCAGATTGGGCAGTCCAAGCAATGCGGAAAGGCTGTCGGCAGGAAGAGGGCGCAGCATGCTTTCCTCGGCCGGCGGCAGAACCGCGGCCATTCCCAGGGGACGACTTCCCGCTGCCGAGATTTCATTCAGGCGCCAGATACCGGCCGCGTCGGCGCGATCCAGCACCGCCCGCAGTGGAAAACTACGCGTATCCAATCGCGGGCTGAGGCGCTTTCCTTCAGGCGAAACCAGCTCCTGTCGAATGTCCTCACCGGGCTCGTTGATCAATGGAAAACTCAAGGCCTCGCCCACGCGCAAAGGTTCGGGTTGCTGCGCGCCCGCCGCTTCCTGAGCCATCTCGTGAATCAGAGGAAGAAACATGGAGGACCAAACCAATTCACCGCCCTCGGGACTCGCGTCAAAGAGCGTCAGGCGAACGCGACCCGCGCCTTGCGACCAGACCACCATGGCCGGTGCGCCGCCTTCGAAACGCGCGGGAACACGCCAAGGCCCTGTTTCGCTTCGATAGGATCGATAGAAGGGGTGCTCCATGAGAACGCGACGATGTGCATCGCCCAGTTCGGAGAAAATGGGATGCCCGGCCTGGAAGCTTCCCAGTCGAAGCAGATCACCTTCCACCACTTCCAAAGAACGGGGACCGCCCAAACGCGGCAGGAGGCGCCGGGCGAGATTGGGAGCGCCGGCGGGATCGGGGAAAATGATGAGGCCGCCACCTCGCTTGACGAAGGCGGTCAAGGCCTCGGCGCCGCTATCGGCCAGACCTTCGCCGCCGGCCAGGATCACCAGATGCAGGTTTTCCAGATCGGAGGCGGTAAGCCGTTCGGTCGTCTGTCGACCCACGGCCAAGGCCACACGACTGCCTCCGCTCTCGCCATAGGGATTCAGGGCCCGCGCGAGAAATGCGCTCATCTCAGCTGAAGCATCCAGAAGCAAAACTTCGAGACGCGATTCCACGGAAAGCACGAAGGGAAGGGCGTCATCGAGAGGAAAACGATCGCGAGGTTTGCGCCACCAACCTTCAAGCTGACCGGCCTGTTCAAGATTCAGATTCATGGATGCGTCCACCGTGCCGCCCGCCCGCGCATCCACGCCCAGGCTTCCACGATGCTCGCCGCCCAGCTCCAAATCGGCGCTGAACGATTCCAAAGTACCCGATCCAGCTGCGCGCAGTCCCAGAGAGAAGGGACGACCCGCAAGCACGGGCCGCAATGGACGCCGGATTCCCAGCAGCGATCCATTGGATGAGGCGGTCGCGCTCACCGGAAGCGCGTATACACGAAGGTCGCCGGGCTCGGGCAGGCGGGCGCTATCCAGTGCGCCTTCGGCGAAGTCGCTTATGAGGAAAACTTCCTTCAGGGGATGAGGACGCTCCGAAAGGGTTTCCATGGCCTCGGCCAGACCGGCGCGAAGTCGAGTGGGGCCTTGACCCGCAGTCCAATCGTTGAGCAACTCCAAAGCCATGGAAGGCGGCAAGGGTTCTCCACCCAAATCGAAGAGCTGCTCTTCCAGAGCATAGAGCCGAAGTTCATCACCTGCGTCCAGGCGATCCAGCACCTCGCGGGCGCGGGCCAGGGCCTGTTCGCTCAAGGTACCGGCCTCGCTTTGCAAAGACATGGATCCGCTGCGATCCACAATGAGGGCCACACTGCGCGGAGCGTCTTCGGGGAAAATGGAGGCCAGGCCGCCCTTGAGTGTGGGCCGCGCCAAGGCGAAGGCCACCGTGGCCACAAGGAGCATGCGCACGATGAGCAGAAGAATGCGCCGCAGGTTAAGCCTGCGCATCTGCCGCTGATTGAGTTCACGTAAAAACCTGAGGCTGGGAAAGTCCATGCGCAGTGTTTTGCGGCGCTGGAACAAATGGATCAACAGAGGCACCAGAGTGCCCGCGATCCCGAAAAGCAATATGCCGTTGAGGAAGCCCATTAGTAGAGAGTCATAGCGGAGCGGCGGGCTAACCGCAAGGAACTAGCTCGCTAATATAAGTTTCTGCAGCGACTCCTCGCCGCCGCCTTGGATGCGAAGGAAGTAGACGCCTGAGGAAAGCGCCCGCCCTCGCTCGTCGCGACCCTGCCAGTCCAGAGTATGAGCGCCCGCAGAATAGACCTCGTCTGCCAGCGACGCCACACGCCGACCGCGAATATCGAAGATCTCCGCACGAACCTGGCCTGCCTGCTCCAGGCTGAATGGGATAGTCACATGCGGATTGAAGGGATTGGGAAAGGCCGCACCGAAAAGCGAATCCGTATCCTCCTGCGGAACCGATGAACCGCCGTTGATATCCACATCGCCGCTGCCCTCTTCCTCGTTCTCATCCAGGGGAAGAGAGCCGGGCAGCAGAACCAGAGTTTCACCGGCGCGAAGCATGACCTCGCCGCGTTCCATTTCATACCAGGTGTCCTGGAATGTCAGACTGGGATCCGGATGCCACTCACCCTCCAAGGCCAACTCCATGGAGTTTTCAGCCAGGGAATGCACCAGGATGCCCTGCCGATAATCTTGGCGCAGGTAGGCGCTGCTCTTCTTGAGAACCCGAAGCTCATCCACCACGATCTTGCAGCCCTCACTCACGGCCAGGTAGAGATAGTAGTCGTCACGGTTGGACAATGCCTTGCTGCCATCAGAAAGGATGTATCCGCTCTCGCCTTCATAGACCGTGCGCGTAGGCAGGGAAACCTTGTCGTTGTCGCTGCCGTTGTGGGCGCGGAAGGCCTGGTAGAGCTTCACGCCGTCATGGGGTGCCTCCAGCACGTGATAGCGCATACTGAAGACCACTTCTCGCCCAGCCGCACCCGGCTCCAGATTCGCAGAAATCAGAGGATGCCAACCCTCGCCATTCCAACTTAGCTCTACACTGCCATCGCCCCAAACTGCCGACTCACCGCCAACCCAACGTCCCACCACCGGCGTGAAGAGTCCTTCAACCAACTTCGAGTGATCATAGTTGCGATCCAAGAGTATCTCGCCCTCGGCGGAGAACTCACTTTCCACCTCGCCCAGCTCATAATCAAAAAGCTCGGTCCACTGCATGTGGTTGTGCTCCCAGGGTCCTCCATCGAAACCCAGATACATGTTCGAGAAGTTCCCGAGGGCCCAACCCGCCCGCCGCTCGGTGTCTTCGTTCAACTCGGCCGTGGCGTTGATCAGGCAAAGAGACTCATCCTGATTCATGCGCCAGGTTTCCATCTGAGCCAATCCGCCCATGAGATTACCGAAGGATGAATTGGGGAAATCTTCGAACATGCGCCCATTGAGTTGACTGAAGTAGTGATTGTTCCCATTGCCGATGATAGGCAGATTGGGATGGCGCTCACGGACATCATCGAGTATGGCCTCCCAGCCGCGGCGCACCCAGGTATGCACGCTGTCGGGATGATCGGCCACCCTGTCGCCGTTCAGATCGAAGTCGCCGTCGAAACTGCCTTCGATCCAAAGGATGCTCTCGATGCACTCGTCCAGGAAGAGCCCGTCGAATTCACCCATGCGGGGCAGCACGTTTTTCTCGAGATAGCGAATGGCGTAGTCACTGTACTGTTGCCCATTTATGCGGGGGCTAAACTCGGTGATGTTGCAGAGGAAGGTCTCGGGCCAGGTAGACAGGATGTCCCCGGTGGTGCTGCGCATCTTCCACTCGTCATGAATGCGCTCGGAGAAGTCGGTGGACAAGGCATTCACGTCGCCGTCGTTGCCGCTGAGCAGATCGAAGATCATGAAGAGTTTAATTTCAGGATTCAGCACACGGATTTGATGCAGAGAGTTCGACTCGGATAGAACACGCGGGGAAAGCACCAGCAGATCGTAACGAGAAAGTTCTTCCTCTTTTCCCTCGATGTCGCGCCCGAGGTAGACATTGAAGGAGAGGGCAAAAGCCGGAATGGCATTGGCCAAAATGAGGACGGTGGCGGCAAAAATGCCCACGCGGCCCATTCGACTTATGATGGATGATTTTTTCGTACTATTACTCATCGACGCGGGTCCTTCCCTGGAGCGACTCGTCCCTGAGAACATGAAGGCCTGGGAAGTACTTCATTGCAAAAAGTGACCCCGACACCTCTTGGTGCCGGGGTTCACTCGACCTATGACATCCTGTTAGCGTGCCATGACCAATTTCTGGACTTCATTTTCGAAGGGTGTGGCTATTCTGAGGAAGTAGATTCCCGAGGGAAGTGAATGACCACGGTCGTCCTGACCATTCCAGTCGATGTTGTGTTCGCCCGCCGAGAAGACCTGATCGGCGAGTGTCGCCAGCCTGCGGCCCTGCACGTCGAAGATGTCCAGCTTCACCGAGGCGGAACTCTCCAAGGCGAATGGTATGGTGACCTTCGGGTTGAAGGGATTCGGATAGGCCGCTCCCAACATTCCACGGAAGTTGCTCTCGGCGCTACCATCGTCATCGCCCCAAACATGGTCGGCGAATCCGCCGGGATCCTGCACCATCAGGATAGTCTCTCCAGCTTCGGCCACGTAGATGCCGCTATTCTCATAGTCGAACCAAGCACCCTCAAACACGGGGTCGGCGCTGGGAACATAGCCTGACGGGAAGTTGTCGAGAACCACTCCACTGCCGCCCAAATCGTGCACAAGGTAGCCACCGTCGAAGAGACGCTCGGCGTAGGCTCCACCCATGTAGGTGACGCGGATTTCGTCGATGACGATCACGCAGGGCGCTGTAGTGGTCATGTAGAGATACCAGTCGTCACGGGCTCCCATACTCTTGTCGCCGCGGGAGATGAAGTGCCCTTCTTCGCCGGGGAAGATGGTGCGCTGATCGAACTTGACTTTTTCGGTTCCGTTGCCGTCATGTCCGCGCAATGCACAATCGAGCTTGGCTCCATCAAGGGTTCCCTCTTCCACGCGATAGCGGAAGGAGAGCATCACGTGGGAATTGAGCGTGGTGGGGAGAATGTCGGCCATGTAAAGGATCTGCCAACCATCGGTGGGCACGGTAAGCCTGAGGCTCCACTTGCCCGTGAGGGGATCTTCCGGTTCCCACAGTGTGTGATCGCCGGCGTAGCACCATTCCCACTCCACAGGCGGATAGATGGTGTCTTCGAAATTGCCACCCTCGAAATTACGATGGAAACTGCGGCGACCTTCAACGTGCATATCTTCTCGAGGATCGCCCAGATCGAAGTCGAAGAGCGGATCCCACTGAAGTTCATTATGGTGATAGGGACCGTGATCGTAGCAGACGTTCTGATCTGTCAGCTCGGCCAGCGCCCAACCGGCGCGACGCGCGGTACGATCTTCCGGTTCCGCAATGGAATTCACGATGGAAAAGTCACAGTTGGTGGTGAAGCGCCAGGTTTCCAGCAGTGACAGGCCGCCCATGAGATAACCGTAGGACGAATTGGGGAAGTCTTCGAGCATGCGTCCATTGAGGTGCTCGAAAAGATGGTTACTGCCGTTGCCGACCAAAAGCAGCGCCTCTTCCTGAGCGCGGAAGCTGTCGATCATGTCGCGCCAGCCATCGCGAACCCAGTTGAGCACGTCGTTGGAGTCGTCAGCCAAACCATCGACGTTGAGATCGATCTCGCCGGTATGCCCAGTCATCCAGAGGATGCTCTCGAAGCAGCAGTCAAGATAGATGCCGTCGTAGAAATCGAGGTAGGGCATCACGCGCTCACCGAAAAACTCGGCGATGTAATCGCGGGCCACTCGGCCGTCCACTTCGGGACAAACATCGGTGAAGTTAACCTGGAAGCTATCCGGCCAGAAGTTGATGTAGTCGCCTGTGGTGCTGACCATCTTCCATTCTTCTTCCACACCCAGAGCATAGTCGAGCGCGAGATCATTCACGCCTTCGGAAATGCCGACCATGAAGTCGAGTAGGACGAAGATTCTAATGTCGGGATTCAATTCGCGGATCGTAAGGATCGCATCCAGCTCTTCAACCGTGGACGCTGAGATTACGATCTCGTCGTAGCGAGCTAACTCAACCTCGAGACCGGTGATATCCGTTCCCAGGAAAAAGTTCGAGCTCCCTGCCTGTGCTCCTCCCGCCGTCACCAGCAATACGGCGATGCTCAGCGCGACGCCGCCCAAAAGGCCGGAACTGAGCCGACGTATGGGATGAAGGTGCGATTTCATTGATATTCTCCTAGTTGTCATCGGGGGTAGATGTGAAGACACTCAGCCCTGACCTTGCAAGAGCTGATCCCTTTTCAAATCCACACCCGGCGGGGTTCTACCCCCTCTCGCGGAATTTCGCGGAGGGCTTGATCATGCTTCGGAAATTTGGGGTTATCCGGAGGAAAGCTCGGCGTGAGGGAAAGCCGGTTGGCTGCCGAGGGTCTAGACGCTAGAGTCCTGTAACTTAAAAACTTCGACAGGTCTCCCACATCCACACCTCGCGGAGAAACCCATGAATCAAGCTTACCTTGGCAGTTTGTGGACTCTTAATCCAGAGATTTCATATCTTAACCACGGAGGCTTCGGCGCCTGTCCGGAATCCATACTTGAGGCTAGATGCCGTATTCAAAAGGACTTCGAGAGCAATCCTCTACGTTTTATTTTCGAGAGTTTCGAGAATCTTTACGATAATTCGCGAAAAAAACTCGCGGAATTCCTGGGCGCGGATTCAGACCAGCTTGTCTTTACGAGCAACGCGACCGAGGGCGTTAACACAGTCTTGAAGTCATTGAACTTAGGAGAAGGTGAGCGCCTAATTTGCACAAACCACGTTTATCCCGGCTGTCTCGCCGCACTGGAACAGGTGGCCGAAAAAAGTGGTGTAGAAATTGTCACGGTGGACATCCCCTTTCCAGTCGGCTCCCCCCAAGAGATCACCGATAGCATCTTGAAAGAAGCCGCGAAGGGGGCGCGTCTTGTCCTCATCGACCACGTGAGCAGTGAAACGGCCATGATCTTTCCCGTGAAGGAGATTTGCGCGGGCCTGACCGCATTGGGAGTGGACACGATTGTCGATGGAGCCCATGCGCCGGGAATGCTGCCGCTGGCCATCGATGAGGTCGGCGCGACATGGTACACGGGGAATTGTCACAAGTGGATGTGTGGACCCAAGACCGCGGGTTTTCTCGTCAGCGCAGCAGGGCGACTGGATGAAATCGAACCCTTGATCACCAGCTTCGGAAGCAGCTTCAAGGATGCGCGGAAGCATCCGCGGCAATGGGAGTTTTTCTGGCGGGGAACCCATGACGCCAGCGCCATCTTCGTGCTTCCCGAACTCATCGACACAATGGCCGGTATGCTTCCCGGAGGATGGCCCGAAATAATGCGTCACAATCATGATCTTGCCATACAGGGCGCAAAGCACCTTTGCGAAACGCTGGAAATCGAAATGCCACTGCCCGAGTTCATGATCGGGTCCATGGTCACCCTTCCCATTCCCGCTCACAACTTGGGCGCGCCGCTGGGTCTCTTTCGCGAAGATCGATTGGGAAACAGGCTCTATAAGAAGCACAAGATCGAGGTGCCGCTCATGCAATGGCCGCGGCCGGGCGAGCACAAGGTTCGTATTTCTGCGCAACTCTACAATTCAGAGGAGGAATACGAAGCCCTTGCGCGAGCACTGCGTTCCGAGCTTCTAGCGGCCAGCGAATAGCGGCTGGCGGCTGGCGGCTAGCGCTTCCTCTGATCCAAAACCCTTCGCAGCGCTAGATCAAATGGCGCATCGGTGCTGAGTGGAATGTAGTCGATGCGATGGGCGCGACATTCCTTCTCGAGTCGCTTCTGCCATTCGGCCACATTGCGTCGCATTTCATCGCGCAGGAACCAGGGCTGGGTACGCAGCTTCTCGCCGGTTTCCAAATCTTCCAGGCGAACTTCCTTGCTCAGGGCCAGATCGCGCTCAAGAGGGTCCAAAATGTGAAAGACCATAACCTCATGTCCCCGGTGGCGGAAATGTTTGAGACCGGCAAGCACGTGGTCGGGTTCATCGAGGAGATCGCTGAGTAGAATGACCAGGCCCCGGCGCTTCACTCGCTCGGCCGCGCGATGAAGAATTTCACCCAGGTCGGTGAGCCCGCCGGGTTCGGCCTGTTCCAGAGTTCGAAGAATGTCGTAGAGATGGCCGCGTACCGATCGGGCGGGAAGCAACTGATGGATCTTCTCGTCGAAGGTCATCAAGCCTACGGCATCTTGCTGATGCACCAGCAACCAGGAGAGTCCGGCGGCGAGCAAGCTGGCATAGCGATACTTGGTCACGCGGCTTTTCGCTCCCGAGAAATCCATGGAGCGACTTCCATCTAGCAGAATTGTGGCGCGAAGGTTGGTCTCTTCTTCGAAAAGCTTCACGTAATGACGATCGGTACGTGCGTAGGCTTTCCAATCGATGCGCGCCGTGGATTCACCGGAGCCGTAAGGTCGATACTCGGAGAACTCCACCGAGAAGCCGTGGAAGGGGCTGCGATGCAGGCCGGCGATGAATCCCTCCACCACCATGCGCGCGATCAACTCCATGTTGCCCAGTTGGCTCACGGTTTTGGGGTCGAGGAATCGTCCTATTTGTCCGCTGCTCTGCATGGTCATCCTTGCGTCTCGGTTACAATAGCATAATGAAGAAAGCTCATGTACCGCAAGCATTTGGAGACTTTCGACGGCGGCCCGGCTTTTGCTTGATTTTCCTTACAACAGTCAGGATGGGATCGCCTGTCGGCGAATAGACCTGCAGCACAAGGATGATATCGCCAGTGATTCAAAGGGAAAACCAGATCTTAGCCGTTCTGCGCTACCTCAGCCGCCATCGGATAGCGGCCCTAGTCGGTGCTCGTCAAGTAGGAAAAACCACCCTGGCCCGGCAAGTTGCTGCCCGCTTCGAAGGCCCCGCAAGCATTTACAAGCTGGAAACGGTTCGTGATCGCCAGCGCATGCGCATCCCCGAGAGGGAGTTGGCGAACGTGAAGGGCTTGGTCATCATCGACGAGGCTCAGCGTCTTCCGAGGCTCTTTCCCTCCTTGCCCAAGGTCTTGGCCGCCAATAATCATGATGCCCGTTTCCTGCTGGTAGGCGGATCGCCGGACAACTTCTTCCAGCCGGGACTCGAAAAAATCAAAGACGATATCGGTATCCACGAACTACCGGGTCTTTCCCTTCACGAGGTGGGCACCGAAAACTTCCGCCGGCTTTGGCTGCGCGGTGGACTGCCAAGTTCCTTCACCGCCGAAGAGAAACACGAAAGCTTCGAGATGCGCACTCAGGTCACGCTCGACATCACCGACAATGACGCCGGGCGCCCGGGCCCCCCC